>Ga0310038_10000273_pt1 | contig 49089 bp, 40 predicted proteins | sample Sb_taG_6_FD_200461 | JGI IMG/M metagenome (GOLD analysis project Ga0310038, IMG submission 200461) | Peat soil microbial communities from Weissenstadt, Germany - Sb_50d_4_PS metaG (v2) (version 2) | ecosystem: Environmental > Terrestrial > Soil > Wetlands > Peat | place: Germany: Weissenstadt... | reverse complement strand
GATATTGCCACTCGGTGAAGAGCATCTCCGGCACGGGCTGTTCCTGCCGCCACGGACCCGCATAACGAGGAGTCGTCCAGAGAGTCACGACCACTTCATCGAAGGACTGGTAGCGGAACCAGAATTTGATCCCGGGCACGTCGTCATCGGTTGGACTCGCGATCTGCTGGTTCCCCGACAGTGGGATCCACAGGTTGAGGGGCTTCGGGGTTAGCGGGATGAGCTGCCGGCTGGCATCGCGCGAGGTGTATGGGCCGATGTTATCTGAGTACGCGGAACTCCCCCAGCCGTGCCCCGCCTCGCAGCCCAGCGACGAGCCGTTGAGAGGCCGGGCATGCGAGGTCCTGAGCGGCAGGTCCATCCCGAGGTAGACGCTGCCTCCCCCAGCGAGGTAGAGCTGCGTCATGTCTCCCATGTGAGGCTTATGCGCCGCCCCGCCGAAGAACTTCGCATAGAAATCGTTCAGACCATTCACGCGAGAGGGCCAGCCGCTGGTCTCGTGAACGACAACTGTGCGGACGTCGTCGATTCGCGTGCCGAACGGCGCCGCGGGCCAAGACAACTTCTGGGGTTTGACGTACATTCGCCACGGCTCGTCGGTGTAGACGCTCTGAAGCCGCGTTAGCAGCGCATCGGCCACGTTCTGCCTCTCAGGTCTCCGACGGAAGCGGACACGCACGCGCCTCGAAGCACCGGGCTAATCTACTCTCTACTATGTTCGCCTCGCCCACTTTTGCCCCCTAATGACAACCCTGGCGGAGACTCTGTGGGCTGAGCTCGGCGCACTTCTCGAGCCGCTGGTGTCGGCTGCGGGCTCGGACGATCGCCGGGCACTCTTGCTAGCGATCGTTGGACACACCGCGCAGACGGCGTCGGACCCTGGGCTCGCCGCCGCGATCGACGATCTCGGCACGCTCGCCACTCAAATATCTGCGCTCGGTGACGCGTCAATCGCATCGTGGTCGGGTCTCAATCGAGTACTTACCGCGAGTTCGGGCGTGATGAACGCCCTTCATAACCTCGAAGCGAGTGTTCACGATCCGACACTCGGAACGCAGCTCGAGGGTCTTGGTCAGGAGCTCGCGGGGCAGCTGTTCGGCGTGTATCTCCGGCGGTTTCATGCTCGGCTCTTTCGGCTCGCGGCTCTGCTAACCCTTGTCGATCCCCTCGAGCGGAACGATCCTGCCGTGCCGGTCTCCGACGGAACTGCGTTGACTCGATCGGCGTGGACGAAGGACGAGTTCCACCTCGATCGAGTTGGTCCGCTCGTGCATCGCCCATGGGCGACGCTGTCGGAAGCCTACTTCCCGAACGCGCTCGCTGCGGCAGCGGACGCGTACGCCTCTGCGCAGCTTCTCTTCCCACTTATTGGCGATGTGGCCGCGAAGGTCGGCCTGATGACACTGAACGACCAGAAGCCGCTGGTGCCCGCTGCTTCAGGGGATCCAACGGCTGACCCCGGCGATGGCGACCATTTTGCCTCAGGACCTGAGGTCCCGCCTGAGGAGTTGCCACAGCCCGAGCCCCCCGGGGACATGACCGCATTCTACGAGAGCATTTATCCGCGGATGATCCTGGTTGTCCCCCAGCTTTCCGGCGCGGCGAGCGGAGGTGCCGCCTATTTGGGCGTGGAAGTGATCGTGTCGTCCGCTCAACACCCGGCTGGAATTCGCGGGCTCGTCTTCACGCTCGCAGCAGCGTTCAACTGGACCGCGACCTACGGACGGTGGAAGCTCACTGCCTCGAGTCAGGGGGACGTTCCGGCGTTCGTCGTCGGGCCAGGTGGGCTCGTTATTGCTCCATCCGACTCGCCGCTGCTTGAGGCGGGAGCGACGCTCGCTATCGAGCGCGTCGCAACGGCCGCGGGACTTCCCGCGTTCGTGCTTGGCTCTGACAGCGGCACGCGGATCGAGATCGGCGCGCTGCGGATCGACGGCACCCTCGATGTCAGCCCGACGGCGCAGTCGGCGGTGGTGAAGCTCAAGGCATCTTCGGGGAAACTCGTGATCGCGCCTGAAGACGGCGACGGCTTCCTCCAAGACGTGCTCCCGTCGGGCGGCTTCAGTGTTGACTTCGATCTGGGAGTGATCGTCTCGAGCTCGGATGGGATCGCGCTCGAGGGCGGCGTAGGGCTGGCAGCCGTGCTTCCTGTAGACGTCTCGCTCGGCTCAATCGGACGCGTGCACGCGATCACCGTGGGGCTCGCCGGGGTGGCGAGCGGCTTCCAAGCGAGCGTCGTCGCAGACCTCGACTTGACGCTGGGGCCGATAGCGGGGTCGATCGACAAAGTCGGGATCGGCGCTACCGTCACGTTCCCTCAGACGGGAGGCAATCTCGGGCCCGCGAACCTCGCGGTCGGATTTTCGGGCCCGAAGGGGATGGGGCTCTCGATAGACGCCGCGGCGATCACCGGAGGCGGTTACCTCAGCTTTGATCCCCAGCAGGGCGAATACGCGGGCGCGCTCGACTTGACGATCTGCGGCGAGGCAGTCAAGGCGTACGGTCTGGTCCAGACAAGGCTGCCGGGCGGCGGGCCCGGCTACTCATTTTTAGCCATCCTCTCAACCGAGTTCTCTCCGGCTGTGCAACTCCCATTCGGCTTCTCGCTTGACGGCGTGGGAGGTCTGATCGGGGTGAACCGGACGATCGCCGAGGACGCGGTTCGGGTTGCGCTATGGGCACATCACCTCGATGGTTTGCTCTTTCCGACCAATCCGGTCGCGGCCGCCGCACAGCTCATTTCGGCCGTCCAGACGTATTTCCCCGCGGCCCACGGACGTTACGTGTTCGGGCCGCTCGCGAAGATTGGTTGGTCAGCAGACATCGTCGTCGGTGAAGTTGCGCTGCTCGTCGAGCTGCCCGAGCCGGTGAAGCTGCTTCTAATCGGCGACGTTAGCGTCAGCGTTCCCTCCGATAGCCCACAGCTCGCGCTGCACATCTCCTTCGACGGTGGTATCGACTTCGGCAAGAAGCTGGCCTTCTTCGACGCCACCCTGCACGACTCGTGGCTCGCGAGCTATCCACTCAGCGGCGACCTCGCGCTCCGATACGCCTGGGGCGACGACGCAACGTTCGCGCTCGCGCTCGGTGGCTTCAACCCGCAGTTCCAACCGCCGGCGGCCTTCCCGACGCTCAAGCGTTTAGCAATCTCGATCAGCTCGAGCGTCGCTCGGATCGAAGCTCAGTCGTACCTCGCACTCACGTCCAACACGCTGCAGTTCGGCGCACGCGTCGAGCTGACCGCAGGGACCGGCACTTTCAACGTGCATGGATGGCTCGGCTTCGACGCGCTGTGCGAACGACACCCGTTCTCGTTCGAGTTCGACCTGACCGCGGGTGTCGACTTGCGTGATGGCACCGATGTTCTCGCGTCCGTGCATCTGGACGGGAACCTTTCGGGACCGAGTCCGTGGCACCTCTCGGGAGAGGCTTCGCTGAGCCTTCTCTTCTTCGACGTCAGCGTTCACTTCGACAAGACCTGGGGAAGCGACGCCGGTCAGGTGTCGGTCCCAGACCCCATGCCAACTCTGATCGCTGCGTTCGCTGACCGATCGAGTTGGAGCGGGTTAGTTGCTCCTGGGGTAAACGCGGCGATTTCGCCCGTGGGGACGCCGTCGGACGCAGGAGGCGCTGTCCTCATCGATCCCGCTAGTGCTCTGCGCATCGCTCAGCGAGCCATTCCACTCGATCAGCCGATTACGCGATTCGGCGGAACGTCGCTCGGACGCACGGTCTCGTTTTCCGTCGACTCCATCACCGTATTCGGCAATCCAATCGCAGCGTCGAAGACCACGACCGAGGAGTTCGCGCCGGCGCAGTTCCTTGATCTGACGGACGCGGAGAAGCTGTCGCTGCCGTCCTTCAGCCGCTTCGACGCCGGCGTTGTGGTGGGTGCCGACGCGGTCGATCTCGGCGAGAGCGCTCGCACCCGAGCCGTGGTCACACCGATCACCTACATCACAACGACTATCGACTCACGGCCCACACACCCCCCGAAAACGACCTACATCCCAACCGTGGCAGCGGTACTCGGACTCAACAGCAGCGCCGCCGGGCCTACGCCCGGCCTTAGTCGCTACCGCCCTGTACCAGGCACGCCACCACGAGTGATGCTCGCCTCCGACAGGTGGATCGTCGCCGGCACGAGCGATCTAGCGGCTCGAGCCGACATCTCAAGCGATGGAAGCAAGCTGGGGACGCACCTCGCACTCCAACACTACTTAGCGACGAATCCGGCCGAGACCGGCACCCTCCAGATCGTCCTCACTCAGGAAGCCGCATGAGCGTCGGCGCCACCTATGCCTTCGTCTCCGTTCTTCGCCGCGGCCTTGCCGCCCTCATCCCACATGGCGCTGCCTCGACCGACCCGCGTATCGATGTCGTCGTCACCCTCTCGACGGGGGGCTCAGCGGTTACGGCGCCAGCGCTCACGTTGCGCGGGCCGGGAGATGTGGCCGGATTCGATGCTGGCTGCGTGCGCCGCACGTGGCCGGCGGCAAGTGCGGACAACGTGGAGTCGAACTACTTCCCGCTGGTCGAGTTCAGCGACGCCGACCTACCCTGGCGGTACTCGCCAGATGCGACCGACGGCGACCGGCTTACTCCGTGGCTATGCCTCATTGCGCTCGAGAGCGATGAGGTCGTAGATCAGGTAGCCGCGACGTCAGGACGCCCGCTCGGCGCGATCACGATCAGCAGCTCGAGCGTCCTGCCCGACCTGACGCAGGCGTGGGCCTGGGCTCACGCGCAGATTCTGGTCGCGCAGGACCCGCCGCCGGCCGACTACGACGCGAGCTCGATCGGCGCGATCCTGACCCAGACGCCTGCGCAGGGGTCCTCGCGGCTGCTCTGCCCACGGCAACTCCGCCCGCAGACGAGTTATCAGGCGTTCCTCGTTCCGACGTTCGAACGCGGGCGGCTGGCCGGCCTGGGACAGCCGACGACGAGTGTGAACCGACTCACGACCGCATGGCAGCCGCAGCATGACACTGTCACGTTGCCGGTCTATTTCGGCTGGAGCTTCCAGACCGGCGAGACCGGCGACTTCGCTTCGCTCGTTGCGAAGCTCAAGCCGCTGGCGGAGGTCCCGGACGCTGTCTGGCAACGCGACCTCGCGGTCAGCCCTCCTGGTGCAAGTCCCACGAATTGGCAGGTCGTCGAGCTGCAGAGCGCACTTCTGCCCCTCGTAGCTCCGGCCTCAGGCGGTGGCTCCACGCCCAGTCCTCCTGGTCCTGCGACGATCCCTGACTGGCCGAGCACCGATGGGCACGGCTTCACCACAGCCCTCGCCGCGCGCACGAACGCCGTCGGCACAGAGCTCGACCCGCCACTCTACGGTCGCTGGCTCGCCGCCACCAACTCGCTCTCGACGGCCGCGGACGCGACGCCGCCATGGTTCCATGAGCTCAACGGAGATCCCCGTGCCCGCGTGGCTGCGGGGCTCGGCACGGTCGTCGTCCAGACCGAGCAGCAGCAGCTGCTCGCGGGTGCGTGGGCACAGGTCGCGGGCATTCGCGCGGCGAATGAGCGGCTCCGGCTCTCGCAGCTCGCCCGCGAGGTCGCGCTCCGGCTCTACGTGCGACATCTCACTGCACTCGATTCGCAGACTCTGATCCAGGTCAGCTCGCCGCTCCACGGGCGGGTGCGACTCGGCGCCGCCACGGTTGCTGCGCAGCTTGCCGCGAGCCCAATCGTCCCTGGAGCACTCGCGCCCGCCTGGCGACGGGCGGCGCGACCACTCGGGACGCTGGGCGTTCGCCAGGGCCGTCAGGCCGGCGCGTTGCTCAAGACGGTGGACGGGGCGCTGACCCGGATGAACAGCGGTGCACTCTCGATTGTTCCGCCCCCGACAGCCCCGGCTGACGGCGCGACCGGCGCAAGCGCGCGGCTCGGCGATCTCGCGAGCGCTTTCTCTCGAGTTGACGTCGCGCCCGAAAACCTCGCGACTGTCACGCCCCCGTCGAGCTTCGCCGTCCTGACCTCCGCCCCGGCCGTCGCATCGACGGGTCTGGTCGCACGGGCGGTCGAGCCGCCGCCTGCCATCGGCGCGGCTCCGCTCGTACCGCACATCGTCCACCCAGTCGAGCTGCCGCCGCTGGCCGTATCTTCGTTCATCCTGCCGCCGACGAACCCGGTCCCCGGCGCGAACGACGCGTTCATCCAAGCGGCAAGTGCGCTCATGACGCAGCTTGCTCAGCCGGCTATGGCCGGGGTGAGCTGGGTCGAGGTGGACCTCGGCGGAGCAATGTCGGCGATCGAGACGACGCTCGACCCGCTCGCGACGATCCAGCAAGCGTTGGCGGCTCAGCTCGCCGGCGTCGACGCGGGTCCGCGACGGACCGATCCGCTTGAGCCCGTGATGGCGGCTCCCGTCTTTCCTCAGCCGATGTATGCACCACTTGCGAGCATCGGTCGCGAGTGGTTGCTACCCGGCCTCGACCAGATGGATCCTAACTCGATCGCGCTTTTCGCGACCAACTGGCGCTTCGTCGAATCGTTCCTCGTCGGGCTCAACCACGAACTGGCCCGCAAGCTGCTCTGGAACGGGTACCCGACCGACCAGCGCGGATCGTACTTTCGCCGGTTCTGGGATATCCACGGGAGTGTGAACATCGACGGCGACGTCGGCCCGATTCATCTCTGGACTGACCCACTCGGCGAGAACCGGCAGCTGGCTACCGACCCGCTTGTGCTGCTCGTTCGCGGCGAGCTGATCCGCCGCTATCCAAACGTCGTTGTGTACGCGGCCGCGGCGGTCGGCAACGGAGTCCGCGTGCCCGGCCCGGTCGAGATCGACCCCGTATTCTTTGGCCTGATCGAGCCGGACGTCGCGCTCTTCGGCTTCGATGTCGACCCGATCGCTGCCAGGGGGGATCCGGGCACGTTCTTCGTCCTCCAGGAACATCCGTCCGAGCCGCGGTTTGGGCTCGGGGTTCCCGGGGCCTATGGTATGCAGCCGCCGACGTGGGAAGCGCTCGACTGGGGCTCCCTGGCCGCCAGCGCCGACGACTTGGCCGCGCTCAACTACATCGATCTGACGGCGGCGCTCCCGCTCGATCCGGCGACACCAGACCCCAAGGGGGCGGTCTGGCGCGCGGACGGCGCGACCCCCGGTCGCGCGGCTGACCTGGCTTACATCACGCTCCGACAACCGACGCGCGTGGCGGTGCACGGCTCGATGCTCATCCCCGATCCGGCGCCACCGGCGGCGCCCGGCACAGGAGGCGGAGGGTGACGCTCGACGCGTCCTATCCGATCGCGCTCCTGCCGGTCAGGCTCGAGACGAGGTTCTCCGGCTCGCTCCTCCAGGTGCGGATCTTCCCAGATGACATCTGGGCGGACACCCACGAGACCGGCCTCACGCCGAACGAGCTGAGCAGCGGCAACTCATACATCGCAGCGAGGGCTTCTGGCCCAGTCGCGGAGAAGGCTGCGTGGGGAGCTCTCGTGAGGCGCTGGACGGCGCCGCGCGCAGCGTACGTTGTCAAGGCGACCATCGCCGGATCGACCGAAACACGTACGGACAGTTGGACGCGCGCGGCCGAGGCGCGCCTTCCCGACCAATGGGTTGTTCGCGCCTACCAGGGGCAGAACGTCTTCACGATCACGAGCAGTCCCGTGCGTCAACCGCTCGCGCTCACTTTGTCGCCCGTCTCGACACCGGCCGACCGCGTGCAGATCTCCGACAGCCTTTCGATCGACACCGCCCTGCAATGGACTGTGGACTTCTCTGTCGCCGAAAGCGCAGGCATGGCCGTCACGATCGACCTGACCAAGCCAGATTCGCCCTCCCCGGCACCGACGGACCCTACCTCGGGCATCGACCTATTAGTCGTGGTGGGTATCAGCGAATCGCAGACTCCAAACGACGGGGCCACACGGCTCCGGGCCCTCGTCGACGCACAGCACTACACGCGCGGGATGGCCTTCCTTTCCCCGGGAACGCCGACGAACAACACACCTGCGGCGCCCGCCGCCTTTCCACCGCCTGACCCGGGAGGCGCTGTAACCTTTGCGATCGAGCGCGAAGCGCCGCTCGTCGACGGGACCAGCCCGTCCGGCGCTTACGGCGTCGCGTTTGCGCGGGCTCTGGGTCTGCCGGTTGCGACCGGTGAGCAGGTCGCTGCGTTCGAGCACGTCGATAAGGCTAGCGTGGACGGCGACACGCCGGCCGCCGCGATGAACGATGCTTTGTGGCCGGCAGCGCTCGGCTATTTCCTCGAGCAACTGATGGCCCCCCAGTTCGACGCGCCGACCATTGACCAGGCGCGCCAGTTCTGGGTCGACTACATACGGCCGGGAGGGCCGCTCCCAGCGTTTCGTGTCGGGAGCATCCCTTATGGCCTTTTGCCGGTGGTCTCGCTCGATCGGCTCGACGCGGACGCTCGCTTCACGCCGGTGCTTCGCGCCCTCCGCGACACATACTTCGTTCCGGCCGCAGCCTCCGCGCCGCGTATCGCGTCAGACTCTGCCGACCCCGACGGCGACCTGCTTAAGGTCCTTGCGCTCGACGCGAGTTCCCGGGTGCTGCGGATGCGTATCCTTCTGGGGCTGGAGTTTGCGACGAACGCGGCCGGTTGGCTCGGGGCAGCCGCCGCGGCAGAGGAACAGGCGCTACAGGTCAACCGCGCCCTTGGAGCCGCCTCGTTGCTCGGCTCGGTCGACCTCGGCGGCCAGACGCGCATCGGCGGTCTCGACGGCGGCGCCGCTTATGAGCTGATCGGCGGGCCGCTCGTTACTGCGTCATCGCTCTCCGAGGCTTTCGGGCTCGATGGAGACGACGGCACAGGTTTCAACTACATCCGCTGGCTTCATGACAACGCGACCGCGAACCAAGACGCGATCAAGAACGATGCGCTGCCGGGCAACTCACGCCCGCTTCTGTATCGGCTACTGCGTCACGCGCTGCTAGTCGAGATGGACCGCCTCGCCTTTATGCGGCTCCTGGCGGAAAGCGTCGTCGCCCAGGCTGACCAGCCGGAACGCGAGCTCGTCCAGCTGACGCCTGCCGATGTGTCGTTGACGGCATACGGGCGGATCGACCGGGCCACGGCGGACCCCGCCTTCGGCGGATCGCTGAGTCCGTACCTCGGTCGACTCGCGACACTCGCGGGGCTTCCAACGGCTGAACTCGCGCGGCGGTTCGGCGAGACGCTCGACGCGTGCTCACACCGCCTGGACGCGTGGATCACGTCCGCCGCGACGCAGCGCCTCTGGACGATGCGTCAGGCGGCGCCGACCGGCTGTTACCTCGGTGGCTTCGGGTTCGTCGAGAACGTTCGTCCAGCAGACCCCGGGGCGCCGCAGGGCGGCTTCGTGCACGCGCCGTCGGCCGCGCACGCGGGCGCAGCGGCGATCCTCCGCAACGGCTTCCTTACTCGCGGTGGCTCGAGCTCTGCGTATGACGTCGACCTCAGCTCCGTGCGAGTCCGCGCCGCTCTCACTCTGATCGATGGGATCCGCCAGGGAGAGCCGCTCGCATCGCTGCTTGGACAGCAACTCGAGCGTGACCTTCACGATCGCCAGCTTGATCTCCTCATCTCGCCACTCCGCGGGTACTTCCCGCTCGTCGCCGGCAAGACATCTGCAGGGGACGGTCCGGTTGAGCTCGTCGCCGCGGGCAATGTGGTCGACGGGCTCGCTCTGCGCCAGGCCTGGAACGCGAACTCGGCGCCGTTCTCAGTCGCGAGCGACTTGCCTGCTCTCACCACCACACAGCTCGCCAGCTTTCACGCAGCCCTCGACGCCCTCAACGACACGGTGGACGGCCTTGCGGACGTCTTGACCGCTGAAGCGATCTTTCAAGCCGTCCGCGGCAACCCCATCGCGAGCACGGCCAGCCTCGACGCAATGGCCACCGGCGTGCTGCCGCCGGCGCCCGAGGTGACGCGCACCCCTCTCGGCGGGGTCTCCTTCACCCAAAGGCTAGCGATCGTCCTTGCCCCTGGTTCACCGCCTGCAGACGGATGGGGACCGCCAACACCCCGAGCAACTGCCGAGCCCGTGCTCGACCACTGGATCGGCACCCTTCTCGGCCCGCCGACGAGCATCGGGTGCCGCGTCGTGTTTGCGCACGGGAGTACGCGCGACGTCCAGCTCGACGCCGTGGCGCTCCGACCGATCGACATAGTCACGCTGGCGCGAGCCCAACCGATCGGTTCTGGGGACAGCGAGCTCGATCGGCGAGTGCTGGCCGCAGTCGCCGCGCCGGCCGGCGCGCAGGTGCTTTACGACACGACAACTGTCGCCTGGAGCGTTGCCGACGCGCTCGAGCTCGCGAGGACGATCGGGCAGCTGCTTGCGGTTGCCCGTCCCCTTGAGCCCTCGGATCTCGTTGTCCCGGCTGACTCGTCAATGGCGACGATCGATCAGTCCGGGGCGGCCGAAGCAGTCGCGCGCGCACAGGCCGTGCTTGAGCACCTGTCGGCCGCCGCCACAATGCTCGGCCAGGCCCTGGCGGACGTCACCGGAGCCTCATCTGGGGCGGCGACGGCAGATCAACTGGCCGCGCTTCGAACGGCCCTGTCTCAATCCGCCGAGTTCGGCATCCCAGGCGCTTGCCCGCCGGCCGGCGCCGACACCGCCACGCTCGTCACCCTCGCGAACGGAATCGAGAAGGAGCTCTCGACGCGACAGGCTAACCTTCCGGTCGGAGAAACCGATCCCGGCACGCTCACGGCGGCAGCCACAACGGCTGTCCAGACCGTGTTCGGCCGCGACTTTCTGTTTCTCCCGCAGCTCGCGGCGATCGACCTCGCAACGCCGCTCGCGGCCTCGGCTGCGCTCGTCGGCGACGCTAATGCACCGCGCAGGGCGTTGCAGCAGCTCGCTCGTGTGCGGTCGAATCTCGCACGGTGGCGCTCGCTGTGGTTGTACGGTCAGGCGTTCGGCGCCGCGCCACCGTCGCTCGAGGTTGCGCAGCTTCCGCCAGCTGCCAACTGGGCAGGCAATCCCGGCGCGGACATCGTAAGTGGCACGTTGTCCTTAATCGTCCACCGACCGACGCAAGCCGCCCCCGCCGACGGTTGGGTCGGCATTGTCATCGACGAGTGGACGGAGATCGTTCCCTCGTCCACGCAGGCCACGGCGCTTTCCTTCCGATTCGAGTCGCCGGTGGCAGAGCCTCCGCAAGTCGTGCTGCTCGCAGTACCGCCGACGACAGCTCCGAACTGGGACCTGGAGACACTCTTCGACACCGTCCGGGAGACGCTCATACTCGCGAAGATTCGAGCCGTCGACAGCGCGCTTCTGGACGACCTTCGCCCCTTCCTGCCAGCGATTTGCCTCACCGGCAACACCGCCAACGAAACCGTATCCACAGACCTCCTGGGCTCGATCGTCGCTGAGCCCGGTCTAACAATGGCCTGATGCCCTCGATCACCTACTGGAGCCAGATCCAGCCGAGTCCTCGCACACCGTCGGTCGCCAACGGCCTTGCAGCGCCGGTGCGCGACCCAGCCTGGTTCCTCTCGCGGCAGTGGCAGCTCGGCGAGTTCCAAGGCCTCGACGGGGGCTCGCCAGCCTTCGTCCGCATCGGCTCGCACGTCACGCCGATCGACTCTGCGACGCTCGGCGCCAGCGTCATCCCACTCTCGTCGGGCAAGTTGCTCGAGCCTGTCGTCGAGGCCGAGTCGCTTGAGCCCGATCTCTCCACACGCGTCGAGCTCGGGCAGAGCTTCGAGACTCTCGTCGCGCCTGCGATCGCGAGCCTATTCCGGGCGGCCTATCCGATCGCCCGCGCCACCGCCGCCGCTGATCCGGCGGAGGCACGTTTCCGGTCGATCTGCGCTGGGCGTGCCACTGACGGTGTGGCCCTCTATCAAGCCGCAAAAGCGGCCAAGGCCGAGTACAAGGCGCTCCCTCCAACACCTACCCTGAGCGCGACGCAGATACCTAGCGCGCTCGATGCGATCAACGCTTTCATCGAATGGGTCGAATCCACCTGGGGCACGTTCGCGACCGGCGAACCACCGAGCTGGGATCCTTCCCGCCTCGACTACTCGGCGACCGTCACCGCCGGCGGCTTGATGCTTTCAGTAGAGCCGGACTCCGAGAACGCCCTCGACTGGTACGCGTTCGACGTGGTCTCAGGCATGGCGCCCGCGAGCACAACGGCCATGACCAGCGTGATCCCCGGCCACGTGCGGTTTCGCGGCATGCCCAACCCGCGCTGGTGGGATTTCGAGTCCAGTGCAACCGACTTCGGTGCGCTCCTCACAGACACGCGCGATCTCGCCAAGCTCCTCTTCGCCGACTTCCTGTTGATCCATGGAGACGACTGGTACCTCACCCGCCTCGATGTCCCCAGTGGCTCGCTCTGCTGGATCGACTCACTAACGGTCACCGACGTGTTCGGAAGCGCGATCGCGATCCCGCGTGCTGACGCACCCCCGGGCACGTCCTGGACGATGTTCTCTACCACCGATCAGAGCAGCGACAGCACGGCGCCCTTCCTGGTCGCCCCAGCCAGCGCAGCCGCGGCGCTCCAGGCGAGTTCACCGCTCGAAGAGGTTCACCTCCTCCGTGACGAGACGGCCGACATGGCCTGGGCGATCGAGCGCATCGTCGAAGACCCGATCGGAAACCCGATCACCCTCAGCCCGGCTCCCGAATCGACTACTCCAACCGACTCCCCCGCGGCGCTCGCATACCAGCTCGCAACAGCGCTACCGGCGAACTGGTTCCCTCTGCTCCCGTTCCTGACATCCGCAGGCGGGCTCGCGCTCGTCGCAGGAACCGTCGAAGGCAGCAGTCAGACGCCTCAAACTATTCTCGTCAAGCAGCTCTCCAGTGAAGGATTCCAGCTTCCGCAGCACGAGGTCAGCCGCTCCGGGCTCAGGCTCCAGCGGGTCGCGTGCCGCACGCGAACCCCCGACGGTGGCGCGACGCTGTGGGTCGCTCGGCGACGACACATCGGCGCTGGCGAGGCCTCAAGCGGTCTCCGCTACGACCAGGCGCAAAGTGTGGCCGACAAGCAGAGCTAATACGCCTCAACTCCGGTTCGCACACCAGGGTGCATACGCCTCGCGGCCGGACTGAAGGCTCCGTTGGCACGACTTCGCGAGCAGTTCTTTCGTCGCCGCGGCAGAGCATCAAATCGCCTTCTTTGATGCTCAAGTTCTTGCGGCGACTGACCCATTAGCGCTTCGTGCCGAAGGGCTTCTGGAAGACATGATCGCAGGGCTTTTGATTCATGGGATAGCCTTGTTCGGCTTCCTATCTGGTCAGGAACCTAAGGATTACGGGGGAGTTAGCCCAACTCAGTTCACAAACGACTGACGCCGCTGCCGGCCAACGGTGATCCGACGCGCCCCGCGGAGTGGCGGACAAACCAGAGGTGTCCACGCATACGTCTTGCTTACCGCGCCAAGCCAGCCGACGAGGGGATGTACTGGCGCCGCATGAGGAACCTCGTCCATCGTTAATACAACCCCCTCTGAGGCCGCCAAGGGAGATCAGCGTTGGCTGCGCGAGACCGGTCCCGCCGCCGACCAGCCCGGCTCGGGAGATGCTGTGATGCGGCGCACGAAAGGGCGGCCGCACCCTCGTCGGTGGACGCTCGCGCAACGTGCCGCGGAGCGAGTAGATCGCTGCCACCTCGAGCGCCGCGTCGGACGGGAGGTCGGGAAGCAACGACGGAAAGGGTGCGCGCGAGCATCGTCTTTCTGGCCCCGGGCGGGCCAAGGATCGAGGGTTCGCTATACCGCCGATCTCGGCTCGGCTCGCAGCGCCGAGATCAGTCACGACTGAAGCCCTCAATCGCGTCACGGCTCGGCGCTCGGCAGCGAGCTTGCGGCCTGCCGGGGCAGCCTACGCCGTGACCGTGGGGCGGTATCTAAGGCCGGGCGACGCCTGGGCCGATCTTAGAGCCGCGCGCCGCCTGCGGCGACCGTGGCAACCGCCACTCGCTGCGCCTCGCCAGTCATGACTGAGGCTTCCTCCGATCGGGACAAGCGGAGCCGTGGTCGCGGTGCTCGGTGAGTGGCACGTCCTCATCCTTCACGACAGTGCCGTCGTCGCGGATCACCTGTTCTCGATAGCGGTTGCCTCGCCGGTCGATCACCTGATGGACGGATGCCCAGCTTCCGTCGTGCTGGCGCTTCTCGCCATCCTTTCCTTCCCACGCCGGGTGTCCGGGTCCGCTCTTGACCTTGAGCTTCCGAAACTCTTTCGTCGGGATTCGCTCGCTGACCTGTCGTGTCGTGGCGAACCAACTAATGCCACCGCAGATGGGGCAGCGGAGACCCTTGGCACTTGACGGAGTGACGTATCGGCACCCCATGCACATGACGGCCGGAGCCTCGTAGGTCCACGTGGCGAACGGTTCCTCCGCCCACGGTCGCTGAATCCACTCCTCCGGCTCAGGAACGTCAGCCATGGCTTACTAGTGAGCCGATATCCTGTGAGGGGACATGACACCTCGCCACTTGGCTCAACCCCACACCGAACGCGATCCCACGACACCACCGGATTCGACCGATCCAACCGGCCCGTGTCCGCGATGTGGGCTGCCGTCGACCTTCGAGGTAACAGGACGAGCAGAGGTTACGTTCAGAGAGGGAATTTGGGCGGCCAACCGAGACGGCACCAACGATCGGCTTCCTTCGGAGATGGTGAGCGTCCTGGAATGTCGTGCGTGTCGCCAGCGAGTTGTCGTGGTCGAGGAGCTGTACCTGGACGGAAAGCCGCTCCGCCTTGGCGCAACGTCCGGCGCTTACTCGTGGCGGGGGATTCACTGGTGGCCCATGCCAGCCGCCGCGACGCTCGACGCATCCGTCCCTGCCGAGCTTCGGGAAGCCTTCGCGGAGGGCCTTCGCTGTCAAGGCGTTCGCGCATATCACGCTGCGGTGGTGATGTATCGACGCACGTTGGAGGGGATCATCGACGCGAGGGGATCAGCGCAAGCGAAAGCGATCCTTTCGTCTCGCGGTCCCGCGAAGATCGCGAAAGCGATCAAGCAGATGTCGGCTGATGGCGACCTCACGAAGGACCTCGGGGAGTGGGCAGACGACGTCCGCGACGGCGGGAACGACGGCGGTCACTGGGATCCCTTGAGCCCGGTCACGGAAGGAGACGCGATCGCGCTCTCTGGGCTGATCGGCGGCTTATTTGAGTATCTCTTTGTGGTCCCGGCAAAGCTGAGCGCGCGGCGACAAGGAACAACGCAGGCGCCCTAGGTCGAGCGAGCGCGCCGCAGGTGCAAAGGAGCGACACCGGACGACGCGCTCTCGGACCGCCATTCATCGAACGGTCCGTGCCGCGACGCATACGCGATGTAAGTAGGGACGCGCCGCAACCTTCCAGGAAAGGCGCGCCCCCGGGCGGAGCAAGCGAGCGAGGAAGGGATGCGCCGCTTCGTCTCCACAACGACGCATCCCAGGCGACCGCAGCAAGGGGGCGGGTGTATCCATCACGATTGCGACCCGCCCCAGGCAACCCTAAGCGGCGATGTACTGGAACGCGCTGGGGATCAGCTTGTGAATCCAGCAGCCGTCTCCGACACGAGTGCGACCCGCGATCACATGCACGATCTTGTGGGTTTGCGGGTCCACAACATCGACCGTTTCGCGAGCGACGACCATCTGGCCTGACCGTGTGCTTCGCGCTTGGGCAACAGGACGAGTGGCGACGACAGGTGCAGCACGACGCGGACGCTTTGACGCACTGGCTGTCGGTGTCGCTTTCGCAACAGCGGTCCCGCACTGGTCGCACTGCAACGCGTCGGCATCGTTGAGCCTGCCGCACTCGGCGCACGCCGTCAGTCCCATCGTCTCGGGCCACACTCCTCGCTGTCCGAGGCGACGCCTGACCATGCTGTCGAACCCCAGATGTCCTCTTCCAGGGCGAGATGTTCCACCGGGCTCAGCCGGTGATCGTTGTGATGAATCTCCGGCGCACGGCGGATGAGGAGCTTCGTGAAGTCCTCGCGCTCAGTGCGGCGGTCGTCGATGGTACGGACGCCGATCAATCCGCCGAATGCGAAGGTCTTGCCGGTCTCTGGATCGCGGCGATAGTTGACGCTCATGACAGCAGTTCGTACCTCTGTGGGTTGGCGGCAACGTCCGGATCGCTGCGCGCTACCCAGGTTCCCGCGTAGTGGATGAGGAAAAAGACCGCATCAGGGTCGAGGAGTCGCTTCGCAGCGTCGTCATCGCCGACCGGACGGCCTCGACACCGCCAAAACAGTGGCTACCGCTCCGACTTCAGGTCCAGTTGCATCTCCTAGCCCGACGGCGGAAAGCGCACAGGAGCCCCAGTCCGACTGAGTCTGCCGTGACGCAACGCGGACCGCGAGGTCGAACGCGGGAATGTCCCGTCTTTGTTTGATCTCAGTCGCCCGCGTTCATCATCTGCTGATGGCAGATTTCACGGTTATCAGGTGCGGAGAGGGACCTGAGCTCGACGAGCTCCCTGGGCTCGGGGTCGCTGATCGTCAGCCATGCTCGGAATGCGGATCTCTGCTACGGGCGAACCAATTCTTTGGTGCCTCCAGCCTTGTCCCCAAGGGTCAAAACCAGCAACGTGCGCGTGCCGGCACTAAGGTCAGGGGCAAGCCGACGTGGGTGCTGGTCCAAGGCGACGACTTTCACCACGACTCTGGGACGTGGAGACGTCTCTACAGGCTCTTCGACCGGAGGATTCACCCAGCGCGATACGTCGAGCGAATTCTCGACAGCGAAGGGAACGCCGTCGTCGATCAGGACGAGCCGCTCGCGGCGCATCAAGGTCACGGCTCGGCCAAGAGGCGGACGCGGCGGTGATTGTTGCCGGACCCGGCGACTCCGTTCGCTTTGCTGTGGTCGACCCCAGCGATGGCCGGCGTTCGATGACGTGGACCGTCAAGACGTCCAAGAACAGCACCGACGTATATGTCTGGGCTCGGGCGATGGGGGCGATCTGGAAGATCAGCATGCACGAGTCCGGTGACTGGTACGCCGGTTACCACGGCCTCGGCATCGAGAGGTTCGTAACGCCCGGCGCGAGCCGTCACTTCGACAAATGGCGTCGTCCGAACGAGTTTCATCCCGGCTTTCACCGCAGCATCGAGATCGTGTTTCCCGACTGCGAGCTGCGCCCTCTACCCGCTGGTGTCGATGAGCCGAAGCCGAAGAAGGGGAAGGTCGAGCCGATCCCTGCTCCCGGTGTCGGAAACGTCGCTGTCGTCGAGATCATGTTCGGACCCGCCGGTCCGTGGACAAACGTGGTCGTAGTCGAGAACGCGTACGACTTCGCAACCCTGGTTCGGCCGGACGGGTCGGTCGTCCGCGTCTTCGCAATGCAGCGGCCGTGGGACGAGGCGGACCGCGTTCGTGTCCAGCGACAGAGAGACGACCTACTCTTGCGAGCGCCTGAGGAGTGGTGGACGACTGTTTCCGCGCCGAGGGTGGCCGCTCTCGGAGCGCACGACGATGACGGCGTGCGGTTCGTCATCGACGTTGCGGCAGAGCGTCCGCTCGCCTCCGTCCCGAGCAGCTCTTCCTGAGTCAGCAGGAGCCGTCCATCTGCCACGACGTATCGTCGTTCAGGACGCTGGTCACCGAAAACCTCCATCCGTGCGATCGGCCGGCAAGCTGGACGCCGCTGTTCTCGATGGGAAACGTCGAGCCGCCGTGCATGTCGGAGCAGTAGGCGCTCTGGAACGCGGCGTAGGACGCGTCACCGCCGATTGACATGACGCGCGGGTCGACGGGTGCGAAGTAGTCCCACGCCGTCAGGTTCACGTCGCCGTCTGAGCAGAACAGCGGGAAGGCGTTGCCATCCTGGCCGACGGTTAGCCGGAGACGACACGCGACGACGCGCGGAACGGGCTTGGCGGTCGGTTTCGCCGTGGGTGCCGGCGTCGGCGGTAACGGCGTCGCCGTCAGGGTCGCGGCAGCGGTCGGCGTCGAAGTTGGCGCAGATGGCGATGGCGTCGACGTCGCTGCGGTCACGGACGCCGCGCATCCTGACAGCGTGAGCGCGAGGACGAGCAGCAGACCCTTCGTGACCATGCTCCCAGGGTGCATCGGCGTCGGGTCGAGAACACGCGCCTACCGGAAAGCAGCGCACCCCCGTCACGGTGCCGTCGCACACCGACCGAAAACGCTCTAACTCGTCCGGACGTGCGTGCAACCGGTCCACCGGTCCCGACGATCACATGCTGGCTGTCCCTACCCGGGTGCCTGCTGCTGGTCGCCGCCCAGTTTCCACCGCATGCCTGTGTGCGGGTCCGGGTGGCGCGGGTGCCTCGGTCTCAGATTTCCTATGAGCAGTTCAAGATGGTCGCCTGCGGCGCGAACGTCGTGGCTCCCGACGAACTGCCGACGATCCAAGTCCAATACTGGCCGTACGTGAAGGCGCAGTTGTCGGTGCCGATCTCGACGGTGACCGACTGGCCCGGCGTGAGGTAACCGCTGACTCGGTCGCCGCTGGAGCCGTTGGCATACAGAAGGCTGTAGTCGTACGGGTTGCCGCTCGACAAACTCTGATCCTCCATCCACCAAGAGACCCCGATTGTCTTCACGTTCTTGAGGGTGACGAAGCAGTCCTGGAGGTAGATGGGCAGCCCAACGCAGCGCGACGAGTGCTGCGAGAGGGGATTCACGTTGATCGCGAGCCCAGTCGTGGTCGTGGTCGTGGTCGTGGTCGTGGTCGTGGTAGTGGCTGACGGTGCAGCCAACGTTGCGGGAAGGATGCCGAGCGCCCCGACCGCAGCCACGACGACAGATATGAAGACTCGTTTCATGGATCCCCCGGTGTTCCTGACGAGCTCTCGGCGCTCGCCTCAGTCTAGGCGTCGGGACCAACGTCTCACAGACGCGGTCACCCGACTCACCGACGTCGCCTCCGCGACGCGATGCCTCGACCATCGTCCCGGGATTTCCAATCCGCCGTCGTCCGAAGAGCGCATACTCGGCGTCCAGCGGCTCGCGCAGATGCTTCCCAGCGTCCACGGAACGCCTGGAGGAGGGAGGTTTCCATCATGCAGACCCGTTGGCTCAATCGCGCATCCTTGCTCGCACCGTACCTCGCCGTCGCCCTGCTACTGGGTTCGTCGGCAGCCCAAGCGAGCGTGGCCACGTCAGCTACGACGACTACGACTGGGCCCGCGATCAAGGTCAATCCCCTCTCGCAGCATGCGTCGCACTGCGCTCAGCCGTACTCCGGCTACCTTGACTGCTTCGTCACTCTGAAGAACACGAAGACAGTCGTTGTCTCCTGGTGGATGGAGAATCAGCGTCAGTCGAGCGACAATGTGAACGAGAACAGCACTCTATACGCCAACGGTTCCAGCGGCAACTACGTCGCCGGTAACCTCAATCCGGGGCAGTCGGTTACCGTCGAGATCGGTACCTCGGACTGCACCGTCAATCAGTATTGGACCTGGATCGTGCTCAGTTGGACGAACTTGACCACGTTCGCGCCTCAGGCGACCATCCTGGCCTGCTATTAGTAGTAGCTCAGCGTGATGAGAGTCGGGTTGTGCGTTCCGCATAGTGGAGACGGACCGCACACGTGATGCTCGCGCCATGCTTCGTGCCGACGCCTGATACCGCTCGTCCCTTCGGCGACGTCGTAGCGCACCTTCCCTTGGTGCACCGCACGTCCCTGCCACGCGAAGTCGGTGGCGACGCATTGGCCCATGTCCTGGGCCACAAGGCTCTTAGCGGTGCCCGACGGTCCGAAGATCACCGCGACGGTGTCCCGGTAAAGCAGGCCGTCCACCAACCATTCGAGAGTTGGGACGCAGGTGGGATACGCAGCTACCGGCGGCTCCATAACGTCCTCGCCGGCAGTTGCCAACGGAGTGGTCTACGTCGGCTCAGACGACGACAACCTGTACGCCTTTCCCGCCGGCTGCAGCGGCACGTGCTCGCCGCTTTGGGTCGGGCCTACCGGCGGCCCAGTCGATTCGTCGCCTGCGGTGGCTAACGGTGTCGTGGTACGTCGGATCAAGCGACGGTAAGCTCTATGCATTCCATCTGAGTGGTAGCGGGACGACGGCGGCACCTCGCCCAGATCCGTCTGCGCTCCACGCATTCCGATACAACACGCCGGGGTGATCACCAAACTGGCATCCGAATCCCGTAGTGCGAGCATGAGACTAAAGGGTCGACGAGCAGCTACGGACCGAGATCGGGGACCCGTATTGGGGCTGAGAACATGAAATCCAGTTCTTCTTGTTGACCCGGCGCGCCTCGAACCAAGACCCTCTACCTATCCATCACAGTTTGAGGAGGTCACTGCGATCACATCGGCGTCCGGTTCGGACGCGTTGTAAAAGAGAAAGACCGACTGGTTGTTTTGCTCCTCCGGCCCCCCGCAATCACCGTCCATGCTTATCGCGACCTTGACCGATCGGCCGGCCTTTAGAGTGCCGCTACTCGGGGTGAAAGTCGTCACACCGGGATCTGTGAAGCCCAGAGCGTCGTACTCACTTTCTGCATACCACTGCATCGGCGCCGAGGCACTGCTGTTGGTCAGGGTCACGTGACAGGTCACCGTATTCCCATCAGCACTCGTCGTGCAGTTTCCCAGTTGATTTAGATTGTTGAACGCAACAACGTAAAGCGGCGTGACCTTGAGTTGCGTCAGCGACGATTTGGCGCTCGCGGTCGCGCTTGTGGCCGCTTGGGCGCTCGTTGAAAGTCCGGCGGCGCAGAGGCCCGCCATGACTACGCCGTAGGTAATCAACTGTCGCCGTTCCATGGGCCCCTCCTGATGATGCAGTTCGCCTTGAGGAAAGCTGCCTACCAACTGCTGCCACCCTTGTACCACTAATTCCTATTGGTTCACCTGGGGTGAGGGGTGCCTGAACGTGCGAATACGAAAGTGCTAGCTGCCGGACAGACGCTTTGCCTGAGGGTGCGTTAGCGGGCGGCGCCGCACCCCCACGGCGACCACGAGGGATGCGACGACGCCAACTACACTAATACCGATTGCTCTGTTCAGATCCTCCTCACCGATGCTTCACTTTATGGAGAAATAACCCAAGGCGCGTCGCCTTCACCGTCTGAAAATGGGGCCGGTCATGTCGCTTCGCTGCTCATCACGTAATCGCAAAGTCCCCAGAGACACCTAGGATTGCTGGGCCGGTCGTGGAGACTATCTTGATTTGGTATGTGGTGCCGAGCCCGAACTTGGCTGGTATCTTCCATATGTAAATGCCGGCGGGTGTTTTTACTGATGCCGATATGGTCTCTACGGCTTTCCCGCCTTTTAGGAGCTCGAGCTTGACATGTGCTCCTGGGCTGCCGGTCGACACCCAGGTTATGGCATGCGATTTCCCCCGTGCCCAGGTCGTGCCAACAGTGGGTGACGTGACAGCGATGCTACTGCTGCTAACAATCTGCTCGATCAGCGCCGATGAAGAGCTTCCTAGGTCATCGGTATCCCCGCCATAGAAAGCCGAGATGCTGTAACTCCCAGGACTCAGGAATGCAATGGTGAGGCTGCCTGTTCCGTCGGTCAGCGCGGCTGTTCCCATGTATGCAGAGCCATTAAAGAAGCTGACTGAGCCGGTGGCCGTCGAAGGCAGCACGGTTCCCGTGAACAGAACGGCCTCACCAGGCACCGTGGGATTGAGCGACGACGATAGGTAGGTTGCGGTGCTCTCCGGGGAGACCTGCACGATTACGTGCGTTAAAGTAGAACTTCCAAGATCGCTGCCGTCGCCGCTATAGGTCGCCGAAATGTTATGAGTGCCTGGCGACAAGGTCGAGGTCTCGAAGCTCGCTACGCCATTGACTATGGCATTTGTCCCGAGTAGCGTCGCGAAGTCGAAAAATGAAACCGTGCCGGTGGCCGTCGAGGGCGTTACTGTTGCAGTGAACGTCACCGGCTGGCCAACGATCGCTGAACTGACGGAAGACGAGACCGTCACAGCTGAATTCGACGGTGCGCCGATCAGTCCAAGCGAAGCGATGCTCCCGTAGGTGCCGTCGGGGCAGGTGTCGCCGGCCGAATCGACGGTCGGGTTCAGCTCTCCATCCAGATACGCGTCCGCCTGTTGCCAGACCGCGGTGGACTGAGCAAGTCCCTCGTGGGAGATCCCACACCAATACATGTTGTGTCCTAGGCCGCGATCGTCGAAGTCAGTCGCTGGGTCGTAGACGCTCGCCGAATAGAGTGGCACCGTACTATCACCGGTGCCGTACGACTGTGGCGGCAGATGTTGGTACACATAGCTCGTGTCAGCATCGGCATCCACGCTCACGATCGTCGCCTCGACGTTGTATGAGCCTAGTTCGTCAGCGGTGCAGGGGATTTCGGATGGTGCACAACCTGACCCGCCGCCCCCGTCGTAACCAACCATCCGCAACAGTCCGACCGGCGGGTCAAGCGGTGCCCAGTCATCGGTCTCGGCGTGGAACGCCGCGGCCGCATCGACCAGCGTCATATTCTGCGGCGTGGCCGGTGCTGTGAGCTCAGACAGGGCTGCCGCCTCGAGTTCTTCCGCCTGTGCGTATGTCAAGTTGCCCCCGGAGTCGTACATCGGGGATTGCGGGCTCGCCGCAAAGTCGGCTGCTGAAGGGTCGAGTTCTGCGGCGCCCGGGAAGTTCTCGATGAGGCTCTGCACCACCCCTGTATTCAGCGGACAGCCGAAGTAGTGGGCGTCCAGGCACGGTTCAGCGTAGAGCAGTTCGCTCCACGCTTCAGCCGCTCCGAGATAGGGCGTGCCAAGGGTCACAATCCGGTAGATATCGCCAACTGAGGCCGGAATGTGCACCAGGGCGTTCGCGATCAGACCGCCTTGCGAATGGGCGAGGATGTCGACTCGGTCGCTCCCCGTGATGCTCAGAACATACTGGATGATTGCTAAAACGCGGGCCGCGTTGGCGGCAGCACTCAGCCGCCAATCCACTCCAACAGGCACAAAGCATTGCGGATTGCCGCTGCAGACGCTGAGCCCAGCGGCGGAATCGCTTTGCACAACTGTGTAGCCCGAATTCGCAGCGTTCTGGGCGGTAACGTCGTAGTAATGGGTGGTGGAACTGGCAAAGATGCTGACGTACCCCGACACGTACGTGAGCACGCCGCTGATCCCTGCTGACGCGCCGCCGGGCCCGGGGTCGAGCGGGTTTTCAATACCGTTGCCGACATCAACGGTGCTCCCAACGGGTGGCTCACCGGCCGATGTGAATGCGTTGACACTCAGAACGCTCTGTACGCAGGCGTTATTGACTCCGTATGGGATACCGAGCAAAGTCTCGACGCAATTAGCGAGGTTCTGGGCTTGCGGCCATGCCTCGGTTCCGGCTGCGTCATCCAGGAATGAGCCCTCGATACCAGGGATGAAGATAATCGGCCGGACAGCGGGTCCCGGCGCTGCGCTCGCGCGCTTGCCCTTGCGTTTTGTTGGAACCTGTTGTGTGGAGTGTTTGGCGCCGTTCGACCCCAGATGCATCGATGCAGGGGTAGCCTGCCCGGCTGGCACGGTCGATGCGACCGCCAGCGAAGAGCTCCCGACCGCAAGAACTGCGGCCATGCTCAAAGCGCAAAACCCATAGATCGCGTGGCGAGCCATCTCTCGGAGGTCCCCCTGATCGTTCATCTCCCCGAAGGCGCTCAGGATGCGCTATCGGGCGACCGTCGCGCAACAGAAACTTATGGCGGAAGGAAGTTTGTTCGCACCACCGGAGGCGATCGGGTGCGGGTGGTTCGCTGCATGTTCGCCACGGGGATGCCTCCCAACCTTGCCGGGCTCGACCTTCGATTGCCAGCGGACTTCGTGAAAGGCTACTTGGTCGTGACCGAGCCCGTGCCGAGTCCTGCCCGGCTGGCTGGCGTCTGTCGCAACGCAGCTCGAAGCCCTTTCCTTCTGATCGACGGAACCTTGGACACCAAAGCGGGAGGGACTTGCCAAGGTTGAGCCACGCCGATCGATCGGAAAGCCTCCGGAGTTCGTGAACGACATCGCCCCGGCGGGGCCGGCCACGATCGCGCCGGCGCCGGTAATCCGGGGGCCGGTGTGGTTCGTCACCTCCCGGTTGTGGTAATCCGCCGTATTGAGTTGTTGCCGTCCGTGAACCACAAGGCGCCGTCGGGCCTGCTGCTATACCTCCAGGGTCGCTGATACCAGGACGAGAGTAGTTCACCACCTTCCCTGTGGTGGTGATCCGCCCGATCGAGTTGCTGCGTCCGTTTGTGAACCACAGCGCCCCGTCGGGCCCAACCGCAATGTTCCAGCGCGGCCGCCAGCAGTAGTACCAGCGTCGCGATACACGGAAGGCGAGGTATGCGGCCGACACCGTCATGCCCGCTTCGATCGCCGCAAAGACCTGCGCTCTTCCCCCTGCTGTCAGCCTGGCGCTGGGGTGAGAATGCATCCCAGAGCCTCCTCGGTTGGGTTGTGTTAGCAACCTCACCTTGCCGAGTTCAGGGCTCCTTCTGTGTCACCAACCTCGTGAAAAGTCTCAGCTAGATCCGAAAGGATTTCCTTTCGGAGCAGGCTCCGCTGTGACCATCGCCAACTCAAAGCTGCGCTGTTTCTGACCCCACCCCTTTTCGAGCGGTGAGCAGGCGTTCAAGGGTCCCGAAGCCAACGCGAAGTTGCCTGGCTGCCGCGCGCTTGCTCAGCGTGCCGGCGTCCACCGCAGCTCGTACGGTCTCGAGGTGGCGCAAGACATGTGGGCGCTCGGCCGCGGGAGGACGGCCAATCCGGGCCCCTTTCCGACGGGCATTGCTCATTCCTTCCTTAACCCGCTCGGCTATGAGGCCCCGTTCGAACTCAGCCACGGCTGCGAGGATCGTGAGAAGGAGTTGCCCTTCCGGCGAGGTCGTGTCGACGTCTTGGGTCAGGCAAGCGAATCCAACCGACTGACGTTGCCATGCCTCAAGCGTCCGTAAGCAGTGAAGGGTCGACCTGAAAGCTCGGTCGAGCTTCCACACCAGCACAAGGTCGATACGCCGCTGTCGCGCGTCGGCGACCAGCCGCGCCCATGCCGGACGCCCCGCCATATCCGCGGCCGAGGCGGCATCGACGTAGACGAGCGCATCCCAGCCCCTAGTCGACGCGTAATCACGCATCGGCGCGAGCTGAAGTTCAGGGTCCTGATCCTTGTCACGCGTGCTGATCCGGGCGTAGAGCGCGACGCGCAAAGGCCGTGGCTTCATCCCTGGGGGTGTCGTGGCCTCATTGACCGGCAGGGCAACACTGCCAGCGCGGTCGTAGGAGGAACTCACCCGAGACACTGCGCGTGCCTCCAACCCGCCTCTGCGAGCATCTCGATCGCAGCGTCCGCGATCTTTGAGCCAACCAGGATAACGATCGGTTCGCCGCATTTCGGGCACGGATACGCGAGTCGGTAACGCGCCGTCGTTTCGGCGTTGCCTTCGCGTCTACCCTCGGCACGACCAATGCGCTTCCCCTTCGCGATCCCTTCTTGCAAGCAATGAGTCCGTATGGCGTCGACGTCGGCTTTGAGAATGCCCAGTGCCTGCTTCACGAGCTGACTGACCGAGCGCCCCGACTCCTGACTCAGAGTTCTGAGCAGCTCATGCTCCTCGCGTGTGACGTGAATGCCGATGGTCGGATTCTCGTACGCGTACTTTACCCGGCTCGGCGGCAGAGGTTTTCGACTCATAGTTTGCGCTCCATCAAGCTACCCATTCAGATGCCCATGCAGATACCTGTTCAGGTATCCGTTCGCAGTGTCAGTTCAGACAGTAGGTTTGGGTTCGCGGAAGAACCCATACTCCCGTGCGCGCGTATATGCGCTGGTATTGCTAGGGTTTCGGCTGTACGTGCGACAGCGAGGGCTCGCAGATAATGCGTGAGTCGTCGAGCCGCAGAGCGCACGCATTCGGCGTCGCAAGAAGCGCGCACGACAGCTTCTTTCGGCGTAGTGTTTGGGCACGCGCTGCGAGAAAGTGAGGAGGTAATCCCAATGGTCGGAGTCGAAAGTGACAGCCGAGGAGAGCGCGCAGTCCCGACGCAGCCTGGAGTCGCGCCTGCCACATCGGCCGGCGCGACCGCGCTCGAAGTGGCGGGGCTGCGTGAGCGGATGGACGGCGTGAGCCTGAAACTCGACGACGTCGATCGCCGTGTTGTTGTTCTCGAGGCGGCGGGAGACAGCAAGGGTGGCTTGGGTGAAGAGGCCGTGTCCGAGCAGCCTGGTACCTTCGGCGGGCACCGCGAAGCGCGCGCGAAAGACACGTCCGCTGACCAGGTGAGCGCCGACGGAGCCGCTCGCTCGGAGACCCAACCTGCGGCGTCCCCCGCTGCCCAGGGGCTCGCGAGCGTCGGGTTCGGCGCCGATTTGCCTCCTTCCATGCCGGCCGCCGCGCCGAGCTCGGTCGTCCTGATGCTGACCGACGTGCAGTTCGAGAAATGGCTGGAGGGGATTAATCCACCACCGGCCGGAGGGACGCCGGCGGAGCGCGAATGGCAGGGCGATCGGCGCCTGAGGCGTAACGCCGGCAGAGCGACCCGCAGTGAGCGTCGTTGAGCGCCCAGTCGGCCACAGGGGAACGAGCCTTGCCGTCGCCAGAAATCTCGGAGCGAGGCTGACACTAGACCCCACCGGGTGGCTCATCGTCGGCCCTAATGGATGCCGGTGATGGGTCGTTTTGTGAGTCGCCCAACTTTGGGCGCAGACTGCGCTGCGCGTAGCGATACCGGTTGATCTGGCGAGCTATCTCGGCCAGGGCTTGCGCCGGCGTAGCGCGGAACGCCCTGCGCGTGATGCGAGGATCGGAGGCTACTGACATGCAGGTCGCCTCCCACCCGTCCGCTCGCGGGGTGAGCGTGATCGAGAACCCGCTCGCCGTGCTCATTGCTCGGTCACGGAAGGAGTCCACGGCCGGCGCAAGTCGGCTGAGCTGATCGGGAGCGGTCATCGGACCGAGATGAGTCATGTGAGTCTGGTGAGTCGTTCGACAGCCAACCCACGTGAACCGACGAAAGACTGACGGGCAGGCGACTCACCAGACTCACCGACTCACCCTCTCAGGACGATCCAGCGCACCGCATGGCGTTCAGTGCCTGACCGAACCACGCGCAGCCCGTCGGGTCCGTACCGGCGCTCTTGACGCTGCGCCAGCGCCGTGCCGAGCGCGCGGCTGCGACGCTCGGGATGGGCATCCGCAACCTCGTCCGGAAGAGTCGAGCGAAGCGGCTCGAACCGTAGATCGCCTCCCTCGAGCGTCCTCACGACGGCAGCTGCGGTCATGGCCTCCTCCGCGAAGCATTCGCGCCAGGTCTCAAGGAACGCCGTCCACGAAGCGGCGTCCGGGTCGGCGCCCGCGTACATGGACTCGAGGTTCAGGAGGAAGTCGTCGACGCCGGCAACGAGTAACACCCCGCCGACGGCGTCACACCACCCCTGGAACGAGCCGAGCGCCGGGATGGCGGGTCTCGGCCGACCCTCATGCACCCAGGCGCGCACCAGCGTGAGAGCTGCGGCAACGAGCTGGGGCCGATTCTCGTGGAGGTAGCCCAAAAGGTCCGGATGGCGGAATCCGCTTCGGCGCCAGGGCTCCGAGGTCTGTGCATCGAGTCGCACGGGATAGCTGCGACGCAAGAGGTCACCGATGAGGCGAACGTTGTTCCCGGTCGCCGCCCAGGTGACGTCGACTGGCACGATCACCTCCCGGCTGTGCCCAAGGATTCGGTCGCGCCAGACATGTGCGGTGATCGCAGCTGCGAGGGCGGGACTTTGCAGCGGACCGTCGACGTTGTCAATCAAGACGATGGACTGACCCCCAAGGAGCTGCGCTGTGATTCGCTTGCGCATTTCGTCGTCGCTACGCGGCAGCGTTGTGACTGCGGCCTCCTCGCCGGTGGCGATGATGCTGGCCACGTCGACGAGCAGCGTCTTGCCCGTCCCCTGTTGCGGAGCATCCACCACAGCAAGCGGCACCGACCCCGTGATCAGTGAGCGCATCAGAGGGGTCAAGGCGAGTGCGAGCGCGTTCGCCCTGGATGACCTCTCGCCGAACGGAAAGTCTGCAAACGGCTCACTGAGGAGAGCAATCGCCTCTCGCACATCGAGTGCCGTCGGATGTCCGGGGATGGGTGGCAGCTGAAAGCCCGGAGGCGGAGCGTAGAAGAGCCCGGTTGCCGCGTCGAACCCCTCCTGCGTGAGCAGGCTTCCATCCGTGCGGACCATCGGTGTGCGGATGAGTCCACGCAAACGCGGAAAGCCCCACTCAGCGGCGGCGAGGATGTCCCGGACGACATCTCGCGGCGGACTGGCGTGCCTGGCTTCGTTCCTCCCCCAGCGCATGAAGTCGGCGGCCCGTGTCAGATGGCCCCGCAGATGGTCTTCGCCGAGCGTGACGATCCTGCACGTGCCCTCGTTGGTCTGGACACGCGCAAGCGTGTCGCCACGAGTAAAGACGGTGGGGGGGTCATTGGCCGCGTGGAGCGCTTCGAGCGCGTCGGCAGTGACGTCGCGCAGCGGGCGGTTGCTGACGAATACGGTGGGACGCTGAGGTTCGACAAGAAAGGTGTTGACGTCGTCTGGCAAGCTCACTGCACGACACCCTGACGACGAAGCTCGCGGCCGGCGATGCTCTGGACGCAGCGGACCACCTCGGCTCGGGAGAGCGGCGGTGTGCACCGCGCATCGCTCCACGCGCAGAGCAACTCGATGACGACTCCCACATGAACGCCCTTCCGCAGCAGGTGTCCGGCAAGCGACGCCACGGCGACGTTCCGCTGACCGATGCCCACACCATGCCGAGCGAGCGCGCCCCAGTCCGACGGGGATCGGCCAGCACGCGTCTCTTGATCCGATGCCAACAACAGCTCTACTAGCCAGTCCGGTGCCGGAGCCATGGGATGCGGCAGCGTCGTGTACGCCACGCCGTCGATGACGCCTGCACCAACCACATAGCCGCCGTCACTCCGGACGTCGATCCCGGGCCCCAGGCGCCCAACGCTGCTATGAATAGTGAGGTCGGGCGTCAAGAAGTAGAGATGACGACCGCCGGACGGTGTCACGACGGTGCGAGTTATGGGCACATCGCCGTGGGCTGCTCGCAGACGTGCCCACGTGGCTTCGCCGTCCACGCCATTCTTAACGTCGAGGTCGATCGCAGTGAAGCCCCCGCCGGTCGCGACCCCGACGTTTGCCTCGGGGTGGGTGCGCCACCAGCGCTCCACGGTGCTTAGGTCTGTCGTGGCGTCGAGGAACCCGTGCTGTGTCAGCGGACGCCGGCCATTTGGCTGGAGAGGAAAGACGCGCCAGGCATCGGCGGCGAGGCCGAGCGCCTTCGCCCTCCAGCCGCCAGCGCGGCCGGATGTAGAGGCGCTGGGCCGCTGCCCGCTAAACTGACCGCTCGGGGCTGCCGGATCCATCGGCGGCTCCTCCCCTTTTTACGTGGCCGAGGGCTGGTGACTTCACGCAGGCGTCGGCCCGTTCCCCGCGACCCGATGCTGTGCAACCGGGCTTTGCCGTAGGCGTTTGCCAGACCTCACCGATGAGAATCGCCACCCGTCTCAACACGCCGCGGTCTGTCACCCGCACCGGCACACCCTGCCGACTACATGTCTCTCGGACCCATGCCTCCATCGACATGCTGGGCTCGGTCACTCAGTCGCCCCTCTGCGTTCGAGCTCCCGAAGCGAGCTGGCCGGGATGACGACCCGGCGGCGCAGCCGAACGACGCGGACGTCGCCTGCGGCAATCAGCCGATCGAGGAGACTAGACCCGATACGCAAATACGTTGCGGCCTCTCGTCGCGTGTAGAAGGCGGGGTCAGGTCGCTGAACGTTGTCCACGCCCGTAGAATGCTCGGCAGTCGTCAGTATCGTCCAGTTCTAAGGCGTTACACGTGGCGTTATATGCGTCAAACGCACAAGCGGTCGAGATGGAGCCGCTTCGGGTGCCCAAGTACGTCGCCTTCGAGGATGGACGCCTCGCTTGGGCGTTCGAGCGTGAATCCACGAGACGAGTTCCGGTTCCCCGCACACTGCTCAAGCAATTCCTGGATCTCAGGTGGCCGTCGGATCCCAATAAGATCCCCAGTTACCCGCAGGAGAGATACGCGGCGCTATACGCAGCCAACGGACCCTACGTACCATCCAATATCGCGGCTAAATCCGCCCCACTAGGAGAGGCGGCGATACTCGACTTCGCCCGCAAGTACGGAGTCCTCGCCATCTGTGAGCATGCGGTCCCGACAACTCATGCGCCGCTTGCGGCTGTCCAGCCTCGATGGGCTGGACGCCGATCCTATCCAGAGGTGACCGACTGCCTCCCTCTGGGTGCGATGGACGAGAGGTTTCAGGCTGCGATGGGATTCACTGGCTCCAATCCATCCATGCAAGGGCTGGCCGGCTGGGAGCCGGTCGCCTACTGGCGAACGACGGCGACGATGTTCCAGGCGCTGCTCGTGATCGGGTTCGCACTTGAACAAGAAGTCGAGGTGCCCAGATGGGCCTTTAGCGAGGTCACGGTCTGGCCGCCTCACCTACTCCCAGACAACCCGGAACTTCGAGCGCAGATCCTACTGGGCCAAAACCGAGAGTTGCCCAGCTACGGCCCGCCGAGTCTCGTTGAAGAACTTATCCGACGCGGAAGCGCGGTGTGGCCGTACATGATCTCCCCTAAGAACGACTGGGATTGGTCGACGCTCACGGAGCTGTACCGAGAGAGATACCTCGGCGAGCGCACGACCCCCGAGCCAGAGTTCAACGTTAGTGCGAGCCCACTCGCGTCTTGGTCGACGTCGACGGGCACAGCCCGATTCATGTTTGACCGCTACGTGGGTGGTCTCTTGGACCTCGCTCGCCCGCACCTCGAGTTCCGGTCAACGCGCCGTCGCTCGGCGGTCCTTGCCGTCGACGGCCTCTTTGGGGCCCTGATCTTGCAGTTACTGCTTCGGCTGCACGGCTCGACGGGATTCGCCATTTGCTCGGGGTGTGGATGCGTATACACGCCGGGGCGGAAGTCGGCGCCGCAAGAAGTCCACTACTGCGAGGACTGCCGCACTACCACAGCATCGGCGGATCGGCAGCGCCGTTATCGAGCGAGTCACCAAGGTAAGCCCGGCAACGTTACGCATTAGGGACCTATGACTGTCGCTCTCAGTGACGACTGTCACCGGCGCCAATCAAGCCCTTCGTCGCCACTGATGGGCCAGGGAGTTCTCCTCCCTCAGGCGGGGCCACCGAGGTTGATTGCTCTGTTTAGACCCTTCAACCGGGCTGCTTCACACCTTCCATACCGGCTCGAAGCGACCTGGGTCGAACTGGATCCTCCCGTGGACACGTGCCGGCTTGACCACGACGCGATCCAGCAGCGTTCCGAGCACGGCCCGACGCTGATCAAGGTTGAGCTCGGGCCAGCGGCCCCTCAGCACGCCGCCCTGGCCCGCAATCTCGCGCAAGGCACGCTGGCGATCGGTGCGCTGTAGAAGAGTCTTCTGCTGAGCGAGACGAGCCTCGATTTCCTTACGAGCAACGAGGAATTCCGGCAAGGAGATCTGCCGTCGCGCGCATGCGAGCGCCAGATCCTCAAGCAGCGTCTCATCCGAACTTATTGCAGTCAGCAGACCGGTGGTTTCTTGGGAACCGTCATTACGCTGCTCGAGCTCGTGCGCGAGTGCCGGCGTGTCGAGCCGGCACAACACCGTCTCGGTGAGGAATTCCTCGAGTGGCTCGGCCACGACATACACCCGGCCACACCCAGCCAGACCAGGCCCCGAGCCGCATAGGTAGGTCCGCCGACCGTGGTTGGGTCGGGAGATGAGTTTCACTCCGCAGCAACCGCAAAACAGGAATCCCTTGAGGAGGTAGGTACGCGCCGGGCGGGTGAGCCGACGGCTCGGATCAGCAAGGAGCGCGCCCACGCGGGCACTCTCTTCCTCGCTGAGGATGGGATCCCACACCCCATGGGTAACGACCTCGCCGCGCAAGGTCCGCAAACCGGCGAGGGCCGGTCGCTTGAGGATGTTGCGGAGCGTTTGCATGCACCAATGTCCCCCTCGCAGAGTTGGAATCTGCCGCGCCTCCAGATCCTTGACTAGCGTACGCAGCGACTCACCGGCCAGGAGACGCCCGACCATCTCGCGGATCACGGCCGCCTCCTCGGGGACGATGGTACCGGCGGCGTCGTAGCCGAAGGCCCGAGCGCTCCCAGACCACCGCCCCGCTTGGGCGATCTCGAGGTGTTTCCGTTTCGCCCGCCGGCTCTTGTCGTCGCTCTCCTTCCGAGCCACGGCTCCCTGGATACGGGCATAGAACTGCCCTTCTCCAGTGCTCAGATCGACGTCGCCAGACACGCTCGCCAGTTGGGTGACTCCGACCGATGCGCACACATCGAAGAACTCCTCGAGTTCCTTGGGATGGCGATGGAGCCGATCCAGATTCCAGACCACGACGGCATCGATTCGGCGGTCGCGGAGATCCTGGAGCATGCGCCGGTACTCGGGCCGGTGCTTGCCGCTGTATGCGCTCACGTCGTCGTCGACGTAGACCTCAGCGACAGGCCACCCTCGTCGCGCCGCATCGGCCGTGCAGTCGTCGATCTGCCGGGTCACACCAAGCAGGTTGGCATCGCGGTCCTGCGAGATTCGAGTATAGATCGCGGCTGCACAAGGCATGCCACCTACATTAGCGCACTAGGTGGTGCGCCGCCGTCCACGACGCCGGACGGTCGCACCCCGGCCACTCACATCCGCCATGGCGAGCGTGAAGGGCGCGCCGGGTCGGACCTGACGGCAGCCGGCGGGCTCGTCCGACATCGAGGACCGCGGAGTCCGTGCCCAGCAGCACTCTGGTAACGCTTGCATCACACGCCAGGCGTTGGACGGTCGGCGTAGCAATCGGACCAGCACGCTCGAGCATGCCAGCCGGCGCACCGGCTGCTCCGACAAGGGTCTCGAGGCTCGTCGTGACCTGAAGATGGGGACGCTGCCCCCCAATGCGGGGAAGCAGCGAGGTATCGAGTGCATAGCAGGCAAGTTCCACGAGTGCGTCCGCGTATCGCCGGTCCCTCGGTCGCTCGTCGGCGATGCCGGCGCGCCGGGCCAGCGGATCGAGGGCGGTGCACAGGGTCGCCCCGCCTACCGGATCGAGAAACCCCTTGACGAAGACGGCGCCGTTCTCGCCGGTGCGAACCTCGAGCGTCCGATATTCGACATCTTTCAACTGTTCCGCTTGGAACGCCTCGGCGTCATGCGCATGGCGCGCATGGGCGCAGTCGGCACGGAAGCGGCTGAGGTTGTGGCTCATCGCCTGTTCCAGAAGCGGTTGTTCCTCGAACGGCGTCGCCGTCGGTGATACTTGAAACGCCCGCGCCGTTCCTGCCAACAACGCGAGGTGGGCAAACCCGAGCCTTCCCTCCTCGACGGCCGCGATGCTCTCCGCCAGCACCGCTGTCTGCGAGCCCACCGCGATCGCGCTCGACGCCGAGGCCGACGTCATCCCGCATTCCACACGCATCCAATGGGGCGGGCTCACGCACCCCTGCCACTCCTCCTCCTCGGTAGCGGCGAACGCGCCTGCCACCACTGAGAACTCCAACTCGATCCGATCGATGATCCGCCGGAGCCGCGTCAACTCCTCTCGGAGCACCTGGGGTGCAACCGACCGTGACCGAGCTCGCAAGCGTTGTGTCGCCGATGCCAGGCCGCCGATCTCGTCGCCACCAGGACCGCCGTCGTCCGACTCACACATTCCTGTAGTATACACATCACTGTGTATATCGGCACCGACCGCGCACGACCGTCGGGATCCCATGCCGTGTTGTGCGTCCACACGCTGCAGGAAGCGACCGCGCAGAAAGCAGCAGGACGGCGCAGTTCAGGCTTGACTGACCGGCGGGCTCAGGACCTCGGTTCGGGTCGTCACGCGTGGAGCGGCCGTCGGACGGGCTGGACTGGCGCCACGCAGCCACGAGGCGGTCGCACCAACCAGCATCATGATCACGGAGAAGGCAAAGGTGATGTGCATCCCGACAATGAATGGGTCGCTGATCAGATTCGGAAAGAAGGTCTGACCGGAGAGGTAGGCCGCCTGGCTCGCGGACAGCGTGTGCAGCGAAGGTCCGAGCAGCGTAGTCATGGGGTTGTACCCGAGGAACGCGGCGAACAACGACCCCACCGGCGGCAGGTTCGCGACCTGATGCGCCACCGTGGTGGACACACCGTGCGCTGTGAGTCCCGCGAACATGGTGGAGGGCAGCGTCGAACTGAGCCCCGCGATCATCAGCGAGAAGAAGATCCCGATGGACAGCGTCATGCCGCTGTTCTGGAACGTCGCGAGCATCCCGGAGGCAACGCCGCGGCGGTCGGCGGGCACCGCGTTCATGACACCCGCGGTGTTCGGCGCGACGAACATCCCCATCGACACGCCAACCAGGAACAGGAGAAACGCGAACGTCGGATACGAGAAATTGGCGGGCAGAAACATCAGCAGTCCGAAGCCGATCGCCGAACAGATCATGCCCGCGGTCGCGAACCCGCGCGCGCCGAGCCGGTCGGAGAGGAATCCGGATGTGGGTCCACCGATCAGGAAGCCGGCGGTCAGCGGGAGCATGAAGATGGCTGCCCAGAACGGCGTCGATTCGAAGCTGTATCCATGCAAGGGCAGCCAGATTCCCTGCAGCCAGATGATCACCATGAACATGAGTCCACCTCGACCGACCGCGCTCAGCAACGCCGCCACCGTGCCAAACGTGAAGCCACGGAGGCGGAACAGGCTCACGCGGAACATCGGCTCAGCGACTCTCGTCTCCACGATCACGAACACGATCAGCAGCGCGATGCCTCCGATGATCGCCGTCAGCACCGACGGGTTCGTCCACCCCATCGAGTGGGTCCCGTACGGCTGGATTCCGTACGTGATTCCAACCAGCAACGAGATGAGGCCGACGGCGAACAACACGTTGCCCCACCAGTCGACTCGCGACCGCTTCACGAAGCCCGTCTCGCGCAACTTCAGATAGGCCCAACCGGTGCCGAACAACCCGACCGGCACCGAAACCAGGAACACAAGGTGCCAGTCGGTTGTGCTGAGCAACCCACCGACGATCAGCCCGATGAACGATCCCGACACGGCGGCCACGGCATTGATGCCCAGCGCCATGCCCCGCTCGCGCTGGGGAAACGCGTCGGTGAGGATCGCTGTCGAACAGGAGAAGATCATCGCGCCGCCCACGCCCTGGACGAGCCGGAAGAGGATCAACTCGAGTGCGGCGGCCGGGCCGGTGTTGAACACTAGCGACAGCAGAATCGACCCGATCGTGAAGACCAGAAATCCCAGGTTGTACAGGCGGACGCGTCCAAACATGTCGCCGATGCGCCCCAGGCTCACCACCAGGACGGCGGTGACGACCATGTAGCCCATGATCATCCAGAGCAGGTAGCTGACATTGCTCGGGACAAGGGGGTTCAGCTTGATGCCGCGGAAGATCGCGGGCAGCGAGATGAGCACGATCGAGGAGTTGACGGTCGCCATGAGCATGCCGATCGTCGTGTTGGAGAGCGCGACCCACTTGTAGTGGGGACCGACCTCGCCGTGTTTGCGCGAGGTCTTGGGGGCGGGGGCAGTGACTCCCGTCGTCGTCACGCGGCCGGCTTCGCCTGCTTCTCTCGCTCGCGTTGCTCACGCTCGCGCCGCCAGACGCGAATGCTCTCGAGGTCGAGGGGCACTCGTTCGCGCTTGATTTCAGCGACGTTCGGGTTGCGAGCCATCCACGAGAAGTGCCGCCACAGATCGATGACACCCGCGTCGTCGGGAACCTCGCTGATGATGGGTCCAAACATCTGCGCACCCTCCCCACCGTCGAGCACGATCGTCGGCACACCGAACGCCCTGTGCACCGACACGGCCTCATCGTGTTCGTGCTGCACCGCGTCCCAGGTCGATGGGTCGGCGAGCGCCTGCTGGAGCAGTTCGGTTTCGACCCCCGCCTCGCGAAGCGATGCCTCGATCACCCCGAAGTCGTCGACCGGAAGCCCGCGCTGATGCAGCGCGTCACTCAGCGCCCTGTAGAACGCGCCGACGGCAGCGTTGCCGTGCGCGCTGCGGACTGCGATGGCGGTCCGGAGCGCCGGCGCGGATCCGCTATCCGCAGCCGCGCGCCCCTCGTCGCCACGATTGACGATCGCGAGCGAGAACACCCGCCACTCGACCTTCACCACACCGAGCTCATCGAGGCGCCGCGCCCAGCGCGACGTCTGATAGCACCACGGGCAGAGTGGGTCGAAGTAGAAGCGAATGCTCTCGGCCATCGTCATGGACCTCTGGGTGGAAATGCTACGCGTTCGCCCCGGCTGCGATTGCTGCGGGCTCGACTACGGCCGGCTTGTCGAGCGTCAGCTCACCGTCGATCTCGAGCTTCACCTTCTCGCTGACGAGCAAACCGCCGCCACCGAGTGGAACGTTCCAGGTGAGGCCCCAATCAGACCGGTTCATTGTTCCGGTCAGCGTGCCGCCGACCTTGGTGTTGCCGAACGGGTCGACCACCGAGCCGCTGTGCTCATAGTCGAGGGTCAGCTCACGGCTGGTCTCTTTGATCTTCAGGTCGCCGGTGACCTTGTAGTGGTCGCCCTCGGGCGTGATCGACTTCAGCGTGAACACGATCTCGGGGTACTTCTCGGCGTCGAGAAAATCGGCACCCTTGAGATGCCCGTCGCGCTGCTCCGAGTTCGTTGAGATGCTCGCGGCCTGGATGGTCACCGTGCCGCGGCCGGTGGTCGGATCGTTCGGATCGTCCAACTCCAGATCGGCGGTCACCTGGTTGAAGCTGCCACGGACGGTGGCGACGCCGAGGTGCTTCGCGCTGAAGCTCACTGCGGTGTGATGCGGGTCAAGACTCCACGACATAGCGTGTACTCCTTGGATGCCGGGAGTGCCCCGGGAGGCCTCGGTCGTGGTGGTCACGCCCGATGAGTACATCATGAAATAAAGTGCTATAGTTTGTCAAGTGATACCAACCACAAACTTCCTCCGGCCGCACGCTACTATCGCGTCTGGGATGAAGGAATAACCACATGGATGCCGAACAAGCGTATTGCCCGGTTCACGAAGCGATACAGGTCCTGCAGGAGAAGTGGACGATGCACATCGTCCGTGCCCTCCTGGATGGCCCGCTCGGCTTCAACGAGCTCGGTCGCACCGTGGGCGGCTGCAATCCGGCAACGCTCAAGATCCGTCTCGATCGCCTCGAGGACCTCGGCCTCCTGCGCCGTACCGTGCATTCGCAGATGCCCCCCCGCACCTCGTACGAGCTGGCCCCTGCGGGTGTCGATCTCCAGCGGGTGATCGACGCGATCGCCGCCTGGGCGCGTGAGCACCTCGATGTCGTCGCTGAGGCCGACCAGGAGCCGAGCGCCGCTGTCGGCTGACCCGTCGACAGGGATCCGTCACCGGATCGCACTCGCCGGGGTGGCGGTGCTGGTGGCGGCATGCGGGTCCACCCCTCGACCAACCGCAAGTGCAACGCCTCAACCGACCCCGACGACCCCGGTGGTCACCGCGACGCCATCGCCAACGGCCAACGCATGCGTGGCGCCGGCAAATGAGCCATCGCCGAACGGCACCATCGCCGCCAACTTCGCAACCGCCCTGGCGTTCGCCCCCGACGGGAGATTGTTCTGGACCGAGCGATCGGGTGCGGTGCGTGTCTGGCAGAACGGCGCTGCCAGGGTGTTCGCGAGGGTGAGGACGGTGACGACCGAACCCAACGGCAGCTACAGCGAACGCGGCCTCCTCGGCCTCGCGATCAGCCCCACCTTCACGACCGATCGCTTCGTGTACGCGTTCTACTCGGACGCTAACTACAGGACACAGCACGTCATCCGCTGGTACGACTGCGACGGCACCGGGCTCGATCCCGCCGTCATCGCCACCTTCCCAGCCGGAAATGACTGCTGCCACAAGGGCGGTCGTATCGCATTCGGCCCCGACGGCAAGCTGTACGTCACGCTCGGCGATGAGCACGACGCACCCAGCGCGCAGAACGTCAACGATGTGCGCGGCAAGGTGCTGCGCTTCAATCCAAACGGCACGATCCCCTCGGACAACCCGTTCGGCCCGACGAACCCGGTGTGGGCCTACGGGTTTCGCAATCCCTTCGGCATCGCGTTCTCGCCGACGGGACAGCTCGCGATCACGATGAACGGCCCCTCCGGCGACGCGGGAAGTCCCGGCACCGGATACGACACGCTGTACCTGGACGTGACGCGGGGGGCGCACTACCAGTGGCCGGATTGCTACGGCTACAGCCACCCACTCGTGACCGCAACATGCGGCAGCGGCATCGCGCCGAACTGGAGCAGCGAGGCGAGCACCTACGTCCCAACCGGCGCGACCTTCGTCGACGCGAGTGGTCCTGGGGGCTACGCGGGACATCTCGTGTTCTGCACCTACGACCGGGGCATGGCGATAGTGACCGCGTCCAGTCCCCACGCGAGTGTCCGCCTGGGACCGTCGGGATGCCGCTTTGACGTCGTCGAGGGTCCGAATCACGCCCTGTACTACTCGGATCAGGCCCACATCTACGAGCTCGCGTAGGCCGGGGCGACCGACCCCGGGGAAACCTCTCTTCCGGTGCACCGCTGCTCTCACCAATCCTCGAGCGAATGCGGCGATTGATCGGTTGGACGCCAGTGGCGCACCACATGCGGGCAGCGGTGGCCCGCGCGCGCGGGCACGTCACCAAGTCGAAAGGTTGAGGCTCCTACCCTCCGTGTGGACGTTCCCAGGAGGTTTGCGATGGATCAGGACAACTTCCCCGACACCTTCCCGTCCGAAGACCAGTCGCAGCGACGCAGCTTCGGCGGTCTCGGCCGCGGTCCGGCCGCGCTCCTCCTTGCCGCAGGTCTCCTGATCGGCGGCGGTATCGGCGGCTTCGTCGTCGCGAACGCTGCCGCCCCGGCGTCGACCATGGCGTCCACCACACCCGGGGCTGCGCACACGTGCCCGAACATGGGCAGATCGACGGGGAACTGACCCAGAGGTCGCGGCGGGCAAACGCCCGCGCGGGTGACCACCACACATAGCCTCCCTCCCAAGACGGCTCGCCCCCAAGGGCGAGCCGTCGCTGTGTCTGCCACGTCTACGATCCCCCGGTGTCCACACGCGTGCTTCCCGCGGTCGTGTTCACCGCCGGCGCCTCCTCCCTGGCGACGGAGATCTGCGCGACGCGGCTGCTCGCGCCCTACTTCGGTCAGTCGACGGTGGTGTGGGCCAATGTCATCGGCCTCATCCTCATCTACCTGTCGGTGGGGTACTGGCTCGGCGGACGCATCGCCGACCGCCACCCGACGCGGCGTGTCCTCGGCCTGATCCTGGTCATCGCCGCGATCTGCACGGCCGTTCTCCCGTTTGTCGCCCGTCCCTTCCTCAACCTGGCACTGCAGGGCTTCGCGGCGGTGAGCGTCGGCACGGTGGTGGGATCGTTCCTGTCGACGCTGCTGCTCTTCTCGGTGCCGGTGACCCTGCTCGGCATGGCGTCGCCGTTCGCGCTGCGCCTTGCCTTGACCGATATCGACCGGGCCGGCCGCACCAGCGGACGCCTCTCCTCACTCGCGACTGTTGGTGCCATCATTGGCACATTCGGGTCGGCCCTCGTGCTCATCCCCGGAGTCGGCACACAGCGCACGCTGCTCAGCGCCGCGCTGCTGGTGGCGCTCGTGTCGATCCCACTCCTCATGCGCCCGGCGCTGATCGCGAGCGGCGTGATCATCGTGCTCCTCATCCTCCCACCGGGACTGGTCAAGGAGACCCAGGGCACGCTCGCCGAGCGCGAGACGGCGTATCAGTTCATCCAGGTGGTGAGCGAATCGGGCGGCAGGATCGTGATGCGCTTCGACGATGGCATCGCGGATCAGTCGGTGTACCGCGCCGGCACGGCCCTCACCGGCGGCGAGTGGGACATGCCGCTCGTCGTGCCACCGCTTCTCGACCGGAGCCTGCACCACGTGCTGGTCATCGGCAACGCCGGCGGCACCACGGCACGCGCGCTGGCCGCGGAGTATCCCGGCATCGACATCGACGCGGTGGAGATCGATCCGGTCGTCACCCAGCTCGCTCGCGAGTACATGGGACTCGACGCGATCCCCAACCTCCACGTGGTCACCGCGGACGGGCGCGAGTATCTCGAGACCACGTCACAGCGCTACGACCTCATCGTCGTCGACGCGTACAGGACAGAGTACATCCCGTTCTATCTCTCGACCCAGGAGTTCTTCTCACTGCTGCATGCACATCTCAACCCGGGTGGCGGGATCGCGCTCAACGTCGAGCGCGTGCCGGGGAACAATCAGCTCGTCCAGGCGGTCGCCGGGACGGTGGCCACCGTGTTCCCCCAGGTGTGGGTCTGGCCGGCATTGCACTTCAACGAGCTTGTCGTCGGCCTGCCGGACCCGATCACCGCCTCATCTCTGGCACAGCGGGTTTCGACACTGCCGGAGAACATCCAGTCGCTGGCTCCACTCGTGGTCGGGCAGGCGTACATCGCGCAGCCGTCTGCCGACCCGCTCACCGACGACCGTGCGCCGGTTGAGTGGCTCACCGATCGAGCCGTCCTCGCCTACATCGCGAGTGGCGGCACTCTCAACGAGCACCTCCTGCCAACCGCACCGTGAGGGTCGATGTCCAATCCGGCACGTCGAATGTTGCGCCGCCGCCACGCGCTGATGCTTGATGTTGCGTTCGCGCACCTCATGAAATCAATGCTTGCATCGCCGTGACGTGTTTGGTAGTCTTACGACGTTCGGTTGCATTGCACCGATCCGCCGGGGGAGACGGCCTTGAGGGATAGGGGGTTGCAAGCGCTCCTGGGTTCATGAACCCGGGAGCGCTTTGCGAAATCGGGCAACGCGGCCGATGTCATCGAGCCCGAGTCGCGCGTAGAGATGCCGCGGCCAGTCGCTCGGATCCATACCGAGAAACACCATGCGCTGGTCCGCGGTCAACTCGAGCGCCCGCGTCACGACGGCGCGAGCGTGGCCACGGCCACGATGCTCGGGCACGGTCGCGACGCTCTCGATCTGCGCAATGTCGTCGAGCCTGTAGACCTCGCAGTACGAGACAACCATCCCGTTTTCGATGACGGCGAGATGCGTTGTCGGCACACCTCGAGCCACGCGCTCCTGCTTCTCGCGCACCTGGTCGACCGCGTCCCGCGTCGCCCACGACTCGCTGCTCAGCGAAGCGACGCGCGCCGGCCGCATCAAGCTCGCATCCACGACGCGGACCGATGAGGTGTCGACGCGGCGGTCCGGTTCGCGATGCCGCACCATGATGCCGAGCGGCTCATCGAGCCATCCTGCTTCGCGAAACGTAGCCGCGAGCGAGTCCGACTCGCCGCAGGCGACGAACTCGACGATCCGGTTGGGCAGTCCACCCTGGATCTCGTCGGCCGCGGCGATCACCTCCTCCACCGACATCGCGAAGCCGTGCTCGAGCACGACGACGTGATTCGCGTCGTAGGCGTGCGGGAGCGACCGAGCGCGGAACCAAGTGCCGCCGGCCCACGCGCCCTGGTCTTCGGTGCCTACCGCGTCGACACGACGAAGGTACCGCACCGCCTCGTCGAGCTCCGGCGTAACCACGGGTCGCAGGGTAACCACTTCGCAACCCACCGCCCGACTGACCGCAAATCGGGCGCAGCCGGCCCCACTCGACATCGGGGGGTCCCGCCGTACTAATGTGCCGGTTTCAAGCGATTCCACATCGCCATGCGTCGCTCACGAGATAACGACTTTCAGGGGAGAACCAACCATGCGGGGAAACAGCCTTCTCGCCATCGTGCTGGGGATCATCGGTGTGATCTGCCTGGTGCTTTCCGTCGTCTACTTCACGTTGAAGACCAACCTCTTTGCCTCGGGGCACCCGATTCGGCACACGGATCGAGGGGTGGTCCTCATCATCGTGGCGATCGTCTGCCTCGTTGGCGCCTACCTCGCCAGGCCGCGACGCGTGGCCTGATCACTCGGCACAAGCCGCCTACGACTTCGCAGGGCGTCCTCGGTGGTCCCGCTCGAATGCGGCGAGGTCCCGCGCGGTGACCAGCCAGTCGCGGCCAGCCTTGGTGGCCGTCAGGTCGCCGCGCTGACAGAGCCGTCGCAACCAGGATTGTTCCAATCCCGTCCGGCGAGAGACCTCGGCCAGCGTGAGATAGCGACCCGATCCGAACCCGCGCATGCTTCGAGGGTAGCCGAGGGCGCCCCGCGGAACGATGAAAGCCCAGTCGCGGGCCGTAACAGAAAAGCACGCAAGCGTGCACACGCTATCGTGCTGACGTGCTAGGCTCCGGGGTCCTGGCCCAGCCGGCTGCATCGATCGGCCCCTAACCCTGAGCCGCCCGCCGCCTCTCTCCCTTTCCCTGGCGATCCGGGCGGCTCGTCTGTGCATGCGGGGGCACCGTCGGGAAGCGCCGATGCCGATCCGGGGTTTCTGGCGCCGGAAACCGGTCCGGGAAACCGGTATAGTGAGTCGCCTGGACCGTATCGCTCGCCCGATCGATAGAGCGGGCAGCTCGAGCACTTGAAGGGGGTGCTCAGCCGAGGTGAAGGAGGGGTGCGAAATGCAACGACGACAACACGTTGCGACGGCCGCCGGCGTCATCGCCGTGGCCATGGCCTTTCTCGCCTCGGAGACCGTCCAGGCAGGCCCGATGCTACCGCTCGGCACCACGGTGGCGGCGACCTCCGGATCGCCCTACAATCCCTGCGGTACGGCGCAAACCGCTCCTCCTACCACATACCAGCACGTGATCTGGATCTGGATGGAGGACAACGCGCTCTCGAAGGTGATCGGCAATGCGGCGGCACCCTACATCACCGGCCTCGCCGGCGAGTGCGGCTACGCCAAGGGCTGGCTGGACGACGTGATCAACGGTGCATCGAATTACGTCCCGGGAGTAGCAGGTGCCAACTGCAACTCCGAGTCCATCCACGCCACGGCGCCTCCCGGTGACGTGTGCATCACGGAGGGCATGAGCCCGGCCGCGAAGTGCACGGTTTCCTCGTGCAAGAACACGGTGGCGATCCCGTCGATCTTCGAACAGCTGCAGGACGTCGGGGATTCATGGAAGGCGTATGAGGAGAGCATGCCATTCAACTGCGATACGTCCAATACGACGTCCAAGACGGCCCCGTACTACGTGCGACACAATCCCGCGCCCTACCTGAGTGATCTGCGCATCGCCGGAAAGCTGGGTGGCAACACCTGCCAGACCAACGACGTCGCCGTCCCCACCACCAGTTGCACCGGCACGTCGTGCGCACCCAATGAGACATCCAACCCTCTGTTCAACGACCTGAACAACAACACCCTCCCCTCCTTCAGTTTCGTCACGCCCAACGCGTGCAACAACATGCACAACAAGTGCACGCCGTATGCGAACCGCGTCACCAATGGTGACCAGTGGCTGTCCGCCTGGCTGCCGATCATCACGAGCTCTCCGGCGTATCAGAGTGGCACCACGGCCGTCTTCATCATGTGGGATGAGGGCTCGTTCGGGAGTGTCCTGCCCAATGTCGTGGTGGCACCGACCGTGGTTCCGGGAACAGTCGTCCCGGCATCAACAACGATGGACAACATTGCGGCGCTGGGCACCACCGAGAAGATGCTCGGACTCGGGAACATTGGATGCGCAACCGGGCTCTCGGGCGACGGATCGCCATGCCCGTCCGGCGCCACCACAAATTTGCGGACCCTCTTCAACATCTGACAAGGCTTGCAGGGATCGACGCTCACGACCCCCCATCACCTTTGGTACGCTCCGCCGACGCGAAAGCGGTTGACGTAGGGCTCCGTTCGTAGGGGGACGGTCCGAGAGGCGAGGGTCACGGATGTTTTGGAAGGCTGCCCGTCTTGCGGTGGTGGTCAGCGCATGCGCCGTCGTCACATCGGCGGTTGCTCCTCAAGCCCTCAGAGGGGGGATGACGCGCGGCGCATCCAATCTCGCGCCGGGATCCACCTCGCCACAGCCATCCGAGAACGCGCCTGGTCCGAGCCCCACCCCCCTTCTGAGCACGCCGGGATCCGCGAGTCCGAGCCCGACCACCTCCGACGCGAGATCGACTCCCGCAGGATCGGCGCCACCCTCGCCCAGCGCCACGCAGCAGCCTCCGCCGATGCCCCTGCCGATCACCGACGTGACCTCGTACGGGGCGGTGGGCAACGGCCACACCGATAGCACCAACGCCATCGCGAAAGCAGTAACCGTCGCCGGCGCACGAGGCGGCACGCTCTACTTCCCTCCCGGGCACTACCTCGTCGGTGGATCAGGGCTGGGATCCGGCATTGAGATTCGTGTCGGGCAACCGCTCACGATCGCGGGCGCAGGAAGCAGCCTGGTGACGATCACCAACACCAACCCGACCGGGGGCCTGCTGAGCGTTCGCGTGGATCACACCGTCGTCGAGGGTCTGACCCTCGACGCGCAGTCGTCGAACACGCGACAGGCGCTCGGTGTCCTGGCGAACGACGTCACGGTCCAGTACTGCCGCATTCTCGGTGGCCGGCAGTTCTTCGCGATCTATTACGCGGGCCCATCGGGGGCGACACCGGCAGCACCGCTCTACAACTCCGGCAACCGACTGCTCAACGATTACGTCAGCGACCTCGTAGATAACGACGGCATCTCCTGGTCCTTCCAGGAGAACAGCCTGATCGAGAATCTCGTCCATACCGGATCGCGCCTCGCCCTCTACGTCGACCGGTACGTCACGGTGCAGAACGAGACCTACCGCCCGGGTCCTCAGGGAGGGGGGACGGCCGGATTCTGGATCTCTGCGCCGTCAGACCACATCACCATCAATAACTTCACGAGCTACGGGATGGGCGGCATCATCTCCGACAACGGCGTGGACGTCAGCACCAACATCACCATCGCCAACGAGCGGTTGATGGTGCCCGGGAACACACTGAGGGTGGATGCCGCCAGGGGGCTGACGATCAGAGGCTGCAACTTCGGCACCGACGGCACCATCCTGTTCACCGGGTCGATGGCGACCACATCGGTGCTGATCGAAGGTTGCACCGCGCTGCCGATGATTCGCTTCCAGGGGAGTGCGCCGGTGAGCGCGGAGTTCCTCGCCGACTCGTACCCCTCGGTCGCCACTGCGGTCCCGCACCGCCAGACGTTCTACAACTTCAACTCGGGCAGGCCGGTCTTCAGCGTGAACGGCGGCGTCTGGGGGAATCGCGCCGGTGGTCTTTTCGGTGGTGCGCCCGCCACCTACACCGTGACCAACCTCGCCGGCTACAACTGACCTGGGCCCTGGGCGGCGGGGGGGCCGTTGCCTCTAACCACCGACGCCGCAGGCCACGACTTGCCAGGGCCGCGAGAGCACTCAGGCAGCCGGCCGAAAATGCGGCCGGCTGCCGAGGCGAACTTGTTACTGGAACCAGCCCTCGACGTCGACCGTCGCGTTGATATTCCCCAGGGCATTGAAGAGGTCGAAATCGCCCGGCGATCCGCCTCCTGATAGCGTGACCGCCGTCAGGTTATCGAGCACCTGTCCCGCCCCCGCGTTGAGGTCAGAGATGTTCGGACGGCTCGTGGCATCCGACGGGTAGGCACTGATGAACGTGAACGACGATCCGGCGATCGCAGTGAGGTTGGCGATGATCGCGTGGGCGCCGCTCGGAATCCCGGGCTGGCCAGCCGCCGCGACGGTCAGGACTCCACCCTGAGTCAGCTCGTGTCCTGCGCAGGGCGTGCCCATTCCGGATCGCGTGTCGCAGATCCGCGTCGGCGAGGTGGCGTAGAACTGCTCGCCCATTCCGGCAGTCGGGCCACCGAACCATCCGTTGTCGTCAATGATGAAGTTGGCCTTCCCCGCGGCGTTGTACACGCAGATGTTGATGGGGTTCGTGTTGATCGCCAGGTCGACAAAGACCCGGTTCGCCTGCGCCTTGCCCGCACTGACGTTGACCGTCGAGAAGGGGGGCGGGCCGCTGCTCCCACCGTAGACGCAGCCATGCGTGCTCCAGGGCACGACGCTGAGGTAGGTATTCACGGTGCCGGCGATTGCGGTCAGGTTGATGATCGCAAACTCCTCGGTTCCGTCAGTTGGGATCGATGGAGTGCAGGTGGGCGAACACCACGCAGGCTGTCCGGCGATGGTCACCTTGACGGCCGCGTTCGGACCGATCGCATGAGACTTGCCGTCGTTGAGGCCGTTGCAGGCGTTGATCTCCTGTCCGGCGCGCGTGTCACACACCCGAAGCGGAGGAATCGGGTGGTACTCGCCGGATGTGACCGTCGCCGCTTCGGGCATGAAGTACCCCTCGACGTCGCCAACGACGTTGACCGTGCCGAGGGCGTTGTAAATGTCCAGCGCGCCTCCAACGCTGAGCTGCGACGTGACCAGGTTGGCCAGCGCCGTGCCGGCCGTGAAGTTGATATTCGATGCCTGTGGGCGGGTGGATCCGGCCGGATAGACCGTCAGCAGACTGTACGACGTGCCGCCGACCGCGGTGACGTTGATGACGACCGCACTCGCGCCGGCCGGAACCGAGTTCCCAGTCCCGGGATCAACGTAGCCCGTGACCTGAAGCTGCAGCGTCCCACCTGGTCCGACCGCATGGCACACGCTGCCGCCGCAGAGACCGATCCTCGTGTCGAGGATCCGGAAACCCGGGGTGACCGGAACGTAGTTGCTCGCCGCGGAAGCGGAGCCCGTGACCGGAGCCGTTGCCGGAGCCCGAACCGCAGCGGCGGCGGGCACCTGCTGTGCACCGAAGATTGCGATAGTCGCCAGGATGCTGTTCGCGGTGATGACGCCGCTTCCCCTTCTGAAACTCATGACCGGGAATGCTACAGGAATGGTCCGCAGCGCGTCAAATGCCTCAAAAGCTGCGTCAGTCCAAGTCCGTCACCGGTGACCCCGGCCGCCGACATCGATCGTCCAGAATCGGCATAATTGCGCTATGGGGAGCCTGAGCAGGAGGGGTTGGCACATCTCGTCGAATTCCACAGCGCGTGGGTTCACGCCGCTCGGCGAGGTGGAGTCCGACCCATGCGGTGTCCTGATCGCGGCACGCTCTGAGGCGAGCAGCGCGCTCGTCGACATCCGAGTCCTTGCCCCCGCGCTGAAGGCTGATCGGGCCTTCATGCGGCGCCTCGCGAGCGACATGGGCGTCCTCCGCGAGGTGCGTCACACCAACCTTGTCTCCGTCATGCAGTTCGACAAGACGGCCGGTGCCGTGGTCTACGAGTCGATCTCCGGGGGCACCCTGACGCAGTTGCTGGCGGCCCACGGGCCACTCGGGCTCGCGGCCGGCCTGGTGCTCCTCGAGGACACCGTCTCCGGCCTCGAGGCACTACACAAGGGCAACGTCCTGCACGGCAACCTCACACCCGACGCGGTTGTGGTCGAGACGTCTGGCGCGGTGCTGATCCGCGACGCCGGCCTGGGCGTACCGCGCGCCGGCGCCGGTCTGCTCCCTGAGCAGGTGCCGTATATGGCTCCAGAAATCCGGTCGGGGGCTGCGCCCACGACAGCGACCGACCTCTACGCTGCGACCGCCATCTTTGTCGAATCGATCGGCGGCCGGGCATCCAAGACGGCTATTCGAACCGATCTGCGACCGCTGCTCACTGAGGGCATGGCGACCGACCCCTCGAAGCGCAGCGCCACGCTCGGGCATTTTCGGCATGAGTTGGATGACTTCGCACGGGCCACCTTCGGCGAAGGCTGGCGGAAGGAAGGCCGGGCGCTTCTCACTGCTGCCGGCGTAGCGCAGGCCAGCCGAGTCATACGCGTCAATTCGACCGCGGATGCACGCGGCGACGATGGTGCGGACGACGCGGTGGCGGCGGTGGCGCTCGTTCGGTCTCCGGCTCCGCGCGACCCTCGGGTCTGGGCAGGGCTCGGTGGGTTGGCCTTCGCCGCAGCTCTGACGATCCTCGTGCTGGTGCGTGGTGTCTCTGCAAACGGCCCGTCAACGGGCTTCCTGGCTCCCTTCAACGGGCTTCCGTTCTTCCCGCCTGTCACGGCGAGTTCAAGCCCGACACCTGGCCCGGCAGGACCGGCGACCAGTGCCGGCGCCAACCTCCCGGGCGGCGTCCCTGCCCCGATCACAACGTCAACAGGCGCACCTACGGGGGCTCCAAAGCCGCCAACGACGCCTCCACCCAACCCGGCGCTCCTGTCACAGTCGATCACCTGGGCATCCGGCTCTCCGTCCGGAGCGACCTATGGCGGATCGTATTCAGCCGCCGCCAGCGGAGGCGGGTCTGGCAATGCCGTGCTGTTCACCAGCCTGACCACCGGTGTTTGCAAGTCGCTGTCCGGCAACACCTTCGCCTACGTCGGCGTTGGAACCTGCTCGATCGAGGCGACACAGGCCGGCAACTCGCACTACAACGCGGCACCGCCAAAAACAGTGACCTTCAGCGTCGGGCAGGCGTCACAGGCAATCTCCTTCACCAGCAACCCGTCCAACCCCACGTATCTCGGTAGCTACACGGTGACTGCTTCTGCCCCAGGCGGTGCGGTGACCTTCTCCGCCGACCCCTCGAGTACGGCGTGCAGCGTCAGTCCATCAGGGGCTGTCAGCTTCACCGCGGCCGGTGATTGCACCATCGATGCCAATCAGGCGGGGAGTGCGGACTACTCGCCGGCGGCGATGCGTCAGCAGCCGATCACCGTGGCACAGGCAACGCAGTCCATAACGATCACCTCGACACCTCCATGCAACCCGTGTGTCACGCAGACCCAGTACCAGTTGTCGGGAACCGCCTCATCGGGCCTCGCAGTGACGTTCGGTATCGACAATTCGAGCACTCCGGGGTCGTGCAGCATCAGCGGTAGCGTGGTCACCATCAACGCCGGTCTCGGATTCCCGGGAAACTGTGTGATCGACTGGTTCCAAGATGGAAACCAGGATTACTCGGCAGCCGCGGTTCAACCTCAGACGGTCGCGGTTACCTAACCGATTACTTGCGCAGGAACATGGCGGGGAGGCGTCATCTGCTCGCCGACCTCAACTGACAAAGCAGGGGGGGCCAACGAACGGCGGGATTGCCCGTGCCGATCTCATGACAACGTATGCGTTGTTTGCGCCGGCGCCCGAACTCGCCGAGGACGACCGACCTAGACGAGCTTGAGATCGATCTCGCTGGCGGACCCCGTGATGCCGCCGTTGAAGATGTACGGAACGGTTGTATTCGGGCTCGGCGCCGCTTCGCC
>Ga0310038_10000258_pt1 | contig 51314 bp, 52 predicted proteins | sample Sb_taG_6_FD_200461 | JGI IMG/M metagenome (GOLD analysis project Ga0310038, IMG submission 200461) | Peat soil microbial communities from Weissenstadt, Germany - Sb_50d_4_PS metaG (v2) (version 2) | ecosystem: Environmental > Terrestrial > Soil > Wetlands > Peat | place: Germany: Weissenstadt... | reverse complement strand
AGGTTAGAACGAGGGTGACGGCAACGGCGAAGCCCCAGAGCCACCACTCCCGGCCCTCGACCTGGCGCAGGCGGAGGGGGGTGCGCTCCGAATCCCTTGTTGGCGGATGTTGTGGCGTCACTTGTGCGCGGACCTGCTCGTTTCTAGATAAGCGAGGACCGGGGGAATTTATTGGGGGAGGTTATTGATGCTGCACCGAACTAGTCCTACGCTTTCGGCCACCGGGACTGCCTCGCTATCGTCCCGAGCATGCTGATCACTGCGTGTCTTCTACGGTGCCGCAGTCGTGACCCAGGACTGCACAGTCCTGTATGTACCAAGCCGGCCGTTGCCCAGGTCTCCTGACACCAACTTCGCATGCGCGATGGCCGGTAAATCAATAAAGTGCCGTTGCCGAAACGTTCACTTTGCTGGCTTTTCCGAACTGCTTAAAATTTCAACACCACTTAGGTATGCATTCAAGATTACGAATTTCTGAACTGGCGTGTTACCTAAGTCATTTTATGAAAGGTCCAAAGTGTTTTCGGGTAAAGGCACGACGATCATGCGGCTCTCTCCGATTCCAAAAACGATCAATCCGTCATACAGTTGTTTCAGGTGCTGCTGCGTAGTCTCCACCAGAGACTTGCTGAACTCCCTGATGTACTCGGGACCCATCCGGAATTTTGAGAACTGAAACTGCAACCGTGCGATCAAATCACTCACTTCGGAAGCCGCAGCGACGGGAACGATTTCAAGCGAGTTGTGGCTTAACAAAGCCACCATTAGTTGATCTCGAATCTGGAAGCATTCCAGCTGCGTGGAGTCCGGTCCGAGGCGGGAACGAATCTCTTCTACGGTAGCCGGCTTCGGCGATAACAAGCCGGCCGATTCAGCCATGGAAAATGGCATTCCCCGTACGACGCGGTGCGACCGTTTGGGAACATGATCCCGCACCATGCCGTCGGCGCTGACAAGAGAAAGCAATCAAGTTGCGGTGGTGCTGATCGTGATGGCGCTGCTCGTCATGCTCTGCGTGAAGACTCAGCGGCTGGTCCGTTAGCAGCCCGCTCCGCTTGCTCTCGAGCCTTCTGGTAGGCCTCGCGCGGATTACGGCCTGTCGCCTCTCGATACCATGCGGGATGGAAGGTCCAGGCCCAAGGTTCGCTGACTGCGCCGCGCGTCATCGACTGGAAGGTTCCGGGCTCTCCGATCGTGCTCAAATAGATGTGGATGAAAATCCCGCCGAGCATGATGAGCGCGGAGATATCGTGCAGGACATAGCTGATCGCCACTGCCGTTCTGCCAAAGGTGCGAGCGCCAGCCCACAAGATGATGCCGCTAATGACGTAGACAACGCAGCCGGCGACGATCTCCCAGAATTGCACTTTCTGTCCGGCGTTGAAAAACCCTGTGTCGGGCGGATCAAGTTTTTCTTCACCGCTGACAATCCGGCGCAGGTTGCGCATCCATTTTGTGTCCGCCGAAGTCCATGTCATCGGTCGCAGCCAGTTGAGCATTTGTAAACCAAAGAAGAACACAAAGCCGACACCGAACCAAGGGTGCATCGAGCGGCTGAGAGCGCCCCCTCCAAAGATCGGCGTGAACCAGCGGAATAGCCAGGGCAAGTAAATTCCGAAGCCGGAGAAGAGGGCGAGGAAGAAGAAGAGAGCGACCATCCAGTGCAAGAAGCGGGTATAGACGGGATGACGCCGCAACTCGCCGGCATATACCACCGTGCGGCCCAGGGACTCGAACGTGCGGCGCGCCTTCTCGTCGAACCGCTCAATCGCCGTGGACATTCGCGTCCTCCTTAATGTGCGGTTCCGGCTGGGGCCGGCGCGGGCCCACCGTGACGTAGTGCAGCAGCACTCCAACGAGTCCGAAGAGGGCAAAAGTGCCGAGTACCGGCTTGGCCAGCCATTTCCAGATGGTATAGCTCCACGGAATCGTCGGATTCTTCGGCAGTCCGCCGTAGCGCTCGGGATCGGTCGCGTCATGGAGCACGTAGATTACGTGCGTGCCGCCGATGGATTGGGGATCGTAGACGCCTGCGTTCTCCATGCCAAAGTTGTCGCGCAGCTGCCGGGCGCGCTGCTCCGCGATGAACGTCATGTCGTCCTTGGTGCCGAACTTCAGGCAGCCGGTGGGGCACGCTTTGATGCACGCCGGTTCCAGGCCTTCGCCAACGCGATCGGAGCAGAGGGTGCACTTGTAGACCTTCTTGGTCCCCGGATTCAGTCTCGGAATATTAAACGGACACCCGGAAACGCAGAACTCGCACCCAATGCAGTTCTCCTGGTTGAAGTCGACGATGCCGTTGGTGTACTGCACGATGGCGCCATCGGCGGGGCACGCGGCCATGCAGCCGGGATCGGCGCAGTGCATACACTGGTCTTTGCGCATCAACCACTGCACTGTGCCATCTGCGCGCGGATGTTCGTTGAACTTGATCAGGTTCCAGAAGTTCCAGCGCGTCTCGGGCATTGTCTGGTAAGTGTTGTCGAACGTGGTTGCGCTGAAGGGCATGTCGTTCCATTCGACGCACGCCACTTCGCACGCTTTGCATCCGATACAGGTCGTGGTATCCACCAGCTTGCAGACCTGAGCATCGCGCTGTACGCCGGCGCCGGGGACGGGGCCGGGATGGGCCGACATTCTTGCAATCTGTAGTGTCTTGCGGTCGCTCATCCTAGTCTCACGTCCTACGCTTTCTCGATTTTCACCAAGAAGCCCTTGAATTCCGGGGTAAATGCGTTCGGGTCGATCACCGTGGGAGTCAACTGATTGGCAAGGGTTTTGGCGGTCTTCCCTTCATCCTCAGCGATGCCGCGGAATCCCCAGTGAATCGGCAAACCAATCTGGAATATTTCCTTGCCATCGATCTTCATGGGACGGATGCGGCGGGTCACCATCGCCTTGGCAATGTAATGGCTGCGCGCGCTGGTTACCTTGACCTTCTCGCCTCCGCGGATGCCCATCCGGTCGGCTAGTTCCGCCGGAACCTCGACAAATGGCTCGGGCACGAGCTGAACGTTCATCGGATTATTTTTTGTCCAATAGTGATAGTGCTCGGTCAATCGGTACGTCGTGCAGATGACATTAAATCCCTGATCCGCAGTACCGTACTTATCAAGGTCGGTCTTGTACTTTTTCACTACCGGATTGTTCGACTGATTGGGGTGCAGCGGATTTGCAATCGGGCTTTCAATCGGCTCGTAGTGTTCCGGGAACGGACCATCCGCCATCCCACCGAGAGGCACAAACAATCGCCCGATGCCTTCTGGATTCATGATGAACGGGCCCATGTGATCTTTGGGGGCAGAGTCCGGCTTGAAGTCGGGAACATCGTTCCCCACCCACAACTGCTTGCTATCATCCCACCAGACCTGCCGCCGCGACGTATCCCACGGTTTGCCGTTGAGGTCGCACGACGCCCGGTTGTAAAGCACCCGCCGATTCATGGGCCACGACCACGCCCAATTGGGATAAATCCCGAGACCCGACGGATCTTCGGTTCCGCGCCGCTGAATCAGTGCGCCCGCCTCCGTCCAGGAGCCGCAATAGATCCAGTTCCCGGACGCAGTCGTGCCATCGTCTTTGAGCCAGGCAAAGCCCGGAAGCTGCTGCCCTGCCTTGATGGTTAGGTTCGTCTTCGGGTCGGTAAGATCGGCAAGGGCCTTGCCGTTGATCTCCTTCGCAACTTCCGCCAACGAGGGGGCGTACGGAGTGGTGTAAGCGAACGTCGCGTTCAGAACAGGATCAGCGAACTTGCCGCCCTCTTTCTGATAAAGCTCGCGGACCTTGAGGAAGATGGTCGCCAGGATGTCCTGATCCAGACGCGCCTCACCCGGCGGCGGAAGCGCAATCTGCTTCCACTGCAGCCAGCGCGCCGAGTTGACGAAGGTCCCATCTTTCTCGGCAAAGCCCGCGCCCGGCAGCCGGTACACGGTGGTGTTGATCCGTTTCTGATCCTCGGCAGAGATGCCCGGCGCCCGCCAGAACTCGCTGGTTTCGTCGGGGTAGATCTCGCAGACCACGAGCCAGTCCGCCTTCTTCAGGGCTTCGATGTTCTTCGCCGAATCGGGGCCAATCATCACGCCATTCATGCCGAAGGCGAAGATGCCTTTCACCTTGCCTTCGTACATGTCGTTCCAGATGTTTACCCAGGAATAGTTGCGGTCGATCTTAGGCAGGTAACTGAACGCCCAGTCGTTCTGTTTGGTCGCGGCCGATCCGTACATCGCCTTCAGGAACGACACGGCAAACTTGGGCGTGTTGGACCAGTAGTTGAAGGAATCCCAGGGATCGGGCTTCGAAGGAGTCGGCGTGATCCGCTTGAGATAGGTCGCGAGATCGACGTCGTTCGGGTTGGGCATCTTCAGGTATCCGGGCAGAATGTCGAAAATGCCAGCCATGTCGGTGGCGCCTTGAATATTCGAGTGCCCCCGCAGAGCGTTTACCCCGCCGCCGGCGCGCCCTACGTTCCCCATCAGCAACTGCAGCATCGCGGCCGTGCGGATAATCTGGGTACCGAAACTATGCTGGGTCCAGCCCACCGCATAGATGATGGTCGACACCTTCTTCATGTCTCCATCTTTGCGGACCGAGGTGTAAAGATCGGCCGCCTTCAGGAACTGGTCTTGCGGAATTCCGGTGATGCGCTCAACCATCTCCGGGGTGTAGCGCTCGTACTGCTTCTTGAGGAGTTGATACACGCAGCGCGGATGCTGGAGGGAAAGATCAAAGGCGGTCTTCGCGGGAAGCAAAAGTGGGGGCGGTGTGGCGCCTGGCGGCAGAGGAGAAGGCGGCTTCTCTGGAGGCGTGGCGGCCACCGGTTTGCCGGTCAGGTCTCCGCCTTCCTCATAGTTCCAGGTTTTCTTGTCGTAGATCTTCTTTTCGGAGTCAAATCCGGAGTACAGCCCGTCTTCGGGAAGCTTGAATCCATCTTTGATGATGAACGCCGCATTGGTGTAGTTGACGAGGTAGTCGCGGGCAATGCGGTTGTTCTGCAGCGCGTAGTTGATCAGCCCACCGAGAAAAGCAATGTCGGCGCCCGCGCGAATCTGTAGATAGAGGTCGGCGGTCGCAGCTGTCCGCGTAAGGCGCGGATCGACCACAATCGTCTTCGCATTGCGGTGAATCTTGGCTTCAATCGCCCACTTGAAGCCGCAAGGATGGTTCTCGGCTGGATTCCCACCCATGATCAACATCATGTCGGTGTTCTTGATGTCGATCCAGCCATTAGTCATCGCCCCGCGTCCGAATGTTGGCCCCAAACTGGAGACCGTGGGGCCGTGTCAAACCCGGGCCTGGTTTTCCAGGTAGCAGACCCCCAGGCTGCGCATGGTCTTGACGACCAGATAGTTGAATTCGTTGGTGTCGGTGCACCCACCTGTGAAAGCGATGCCCTCGCAGCGATTCACGGTCTTACCCGTGGCGTCTTTTTCGACGAATGTCTCGTCGCGGGTCTTCTTCACCCTCTGCGCAATCTCGGTGTAAGCCTGGTCCCAGGAAATGTCCTCCCAGTCGGTGGCTCCCGGCCGGCGCACCTGCGGCTTCAGTAAACGGCGGTCATTCAGAATGTCCTGTTCGAGCGACGATCCTTTCGGGCACAAGGTCCCGCGATTGATGGGATGGTCGGGATCGCCTTCCACATGCACCACTTGCGGGATCGCATTCTTTGCCTTGTCGCCCAGCGTGTAGATGATCACGCCGCAACTCACGGAACAGTATGGACAAGTGCTGCGTGTCTCGGAGGCTCGGGAGATCTTCAAGCCCTGAGTTTGGGCGTAAACAGGAGTGAGATCGAAGCCCAGAGCGGAAAGGCCGACTCCTCCAGCGAGCGTACTTTTAAGGAAAGTTCTGCGGGAGAGTTCCATCTGCACATCCTCCGACTGCTTTCAGGCCGAAGGCATCAGCTCAATCACCGAGCTGCGCGCTTTCCGGGTTTAGGTTCGGTTCCTGGTCGTGATTGCCCCGGCCCCACCCAGCAAGCATCTTGTGGGCGAAACTATATTCCTATTATGGTCGATGGGTCAATACCGCCTGAGCTGTAGTTTTTAGAGGTTGCCTTGGTGCGAGCCGAGCACCGATAATCTGCCGGTGGCTGAAACCCCGTGGCAGAAACGCGTTCGGCGCGCGGAAGACCTGGCAGTCCAGCATCCTTTTGCGGCAGAACTTCTCGGCTTTTACGCGCGTCTGGCGCGGTTTCAGGAAAAGCTCTATCCACGGCTTCTTCGCGCTCCGGCAGGCGGATTTTCCGACCCCTTGGAGTCAGGCCAACTCTTGAGCAACTCAGAGCCGTTTCTTTTGATCGTGGAACAATACGGCCCCGCCCGCCTGGCCGACGTTGCCCTCCGCTTGCGGTCCGATGAGATGGATAGCGGGTGGCCAGATCTGCTGAACGCTACCTGGTCCTCGACACGACACGTGCCGTCCGAACCACAGGATTTTCTGGCGTGGGCGTTTTTGCAGCCAAACGCCGAATGGGTCCGCTCTCGTCTCGCCGCGCCTCGAAGCAGTTCGAGTGCCCGACTCTGTCCGTTTTGCGGGCGAAGGCCCGGTGCCGGAGTTCTGCGTCCGCAGGGAGATGGAGCGCTGCGGTCGTTGCTGTGCTCTTTCTGTCTCGGCGAATGGGAGTTCCGTCGCATTTTCTGTCCCAACTGCGCCGAGGAAGACAACAAGAAGCTTCCGGTGTATACGACGAACGAATTCCCTCACATTCGTGTAGAGTGCTGCGACTCCTGCAAGACGTACATCAAAACTGTAGACCTGACCAAGAGCGGTCTGGCAGACCCCGTGGTGGATGAAATCGCGTCTGCTCCCCTTGACCTCTGGGCCCAAGAGCACTCTTATATCAAGCTGCACCTCAACCTGTTAGGTCTCTGAAAGACTAGAGGCTTTCGTGGGAAGGTCACAGTGTTCTGACTCCGGGCGGAGTAGAATCTCGGTTTGGTCAGCCCGATCTTAACGCTGATCTCTGCGGGGAGGTTCTTTGTCGGATCAACTCTTCCAAGCGATGCGCCAAAGCATCGTTGACGGCGCGTCTGACACGGCCACGGAGTTGGCGCAGCAAGCGCTGGCCAACGGCATCGATCCGCTCGAGGCGGTGAACCGAGGATTTGCCGCGGGGATCACGTTCGCCGGCGATCAATTCGGCTGTGGCCAGATGTTTCTACCCGATCTGCTCGCGTCGGCCGAGGCTATGAAAGCCGCCATCAACATTCTTGAACCGGAGATGCTGAGGCGCGGCTCGCAGCGCGAGGCTCTGGGCAAGGTCATCCTCGGCACTGCCCGAGGCGATATTCACGACATCGGCAAGAATCTCGTCGCCACGATCCTTTCCGCCAGTGGATTCAAGATTTTTGATCTGGGCACGAGTGTGACTCCCGAGCAGTTCGTTGCCAAGGCCAAAGAAGTCGATGCCGACATCGTCGGCATTTCTGCGTTGCTGACAACGACCATGGCCGGACAGAAAGCCGTGATCGAGGCGCTCGATCGAGACGGTTTGCGGCCGCGAGTCAAAGCGATCATTGGCGGCGCCGCGGTCACCCAGAAGTGGGCGGCTGAAATCGGCGCCGATGGCTACTCCCGCAATGCCATCGATGCCCTCGAACTGGCCAAGAATCTCATGAGCAAGGTGATGAACAAAGGAACGGCCCAGGCATGAGACCCAGAATTCAGGTGCTCACTCCTGAGCTCATCGGGCGCATTTTGTGCGAAGCGTTCGAATTGCTCATGAACCCTGGAGTTCGCGTGGGTTCGGCACCGGTGGTCGAGTTATTGCGGTCGGCGGGGGTTGAGGTCAATGACGGTGTGGCGCATGTTCCTGAGCCGCTGGTGCGAGATTGCCTGGCATCGGCTCCACGGGACTTCTACCTGTACAACCGGCAGGGAGAGAAAGCCGTTCATTATGGCGGCGATGACGTGCACTTCGATCCCGGCTCCTGCTGCGTGCAGATACTCGATCCTGACACGCTGGCAGCGCGGCCGTCCGAGACACGTGACCTGGTACGTATCGCCCAAGTCACGGAGACCTTGCCGCAGTTCGCAGCGCAATCCACTGCGGTCGTGTGCAACGATGCGCCCAGCGCTATCGGCGATCTTTACCGCTTGCTTGTAGTCCTGCAGCATTCTCACAAGCCGGTGGTGACCGGATCGTTCTCCGCGGCCGGACTGCAAGGCATGATTGACTTGCTCGCCGCCGACAGCGGCAGCCGAGACAATTTGCGCAGGAGACCACGGGCGGTATTTGATGTGTGTCCCTCCCCACCGTTGAACTGGTCGGAGTTCGGGTCGCAGAATCTGCTCGACCTGGCCCGCGCGGGCGTGCCCGCGGAGATCGTCTCTATGCCACTGGCGGGCGGTACCGCTCCCGTGACGTTGGCAGGTTCGGTGACGCAGCACGCTGCCGAAGTACTCGCCGGCATCACGCTGCATCAACTCGCGGGACCGGGCTCACCCGTCGTCTGGGGAGGCGCTCCGGCCATCTTCGACATGCGTACCGGAGGCGCGCCCATGGGCGCGGTGGAAACGGCCATGCTGAACATGGCGTGCGCGGAAGTCGGCAAGCATCTGGGCCTCCCGACCCACGGCTATCTGGTTGCGACCGACTCAAAATTTGTGGATGCCCAGGCCGGCGCGGAGAGCGCCCGCTCGGCTATGCTGGGAGCGCTGTCGGGTATCAACATGATCTCGGGAGCAGGTATGCTCGAATCTCTTGCTTGCCACAGCGTCGAAAAGCTGGTCATTGATGCCGAGTCGATTGCCTCGGCGTACCGTTTGGTGCGAGGCATTGAAATGCGCGGAGATACCCTTGCCACTGCTATGTTCGCGCAAACCGGACTCTCCGGAGAATTTCTCAAGCTGAAGGAGACGCGTGCGCTTTTTCGGCAGGAACAGTATCTCCCCTCTTCTGTGATCGAGCGGAGCGCGCGAGGCTCAGAGCCACCGAGCGACGCCTTCAGCCGCGCCCACGTCCGCGTCGACGAACTGGTGAGCATGTATCAGAAGCCATCTCTTTCCGAAGACGTGTTGCGGAAGCACCAGTCGATCGTGGACCGCGAGGCAGACAGAGCAGGCGTGGCGTCCGCCCTTCCCAGGGGCTGAAGTTTATTAATTAAGATGAGAGCGCGACCGATCTCGCAGACGGAGGGAGAATGAAGCACGATTTTTGCCGCACGGACTTGTTGGGTTCCGGAGGTAGCGGAGCGTTATCACCACCCGATCGACCTGCGGCGAACCGATCCTTCCGACACCAGTGTGATCTCCGCTGGATGTGTCGGATCACATACCCTTGTGATGCCAATCGTCGCTCGCCTTTCCGGGGCGGGATAGCCTAAAGCGTTTGAGGATGGGAGCGAAAAGGGTGCGGGAGACTGTCAAGCGCCTGTGGCCGGAGATTGCCTGGATTGAGAATCCCCAACTGCGAGAACAGGTTACGCAGGTCTGGATCAAGGCGCTGGAGCGCAGTCCACTCCAACCCGAAGACCTGAACCAGATTCCCTTCACGCTGCTGGTTGCGAACTGCCCCATCACGTTCATGGAGCACAAGCGCTGCGTGGTACACATCGCGCGCGCCAGCGCCCAGGCTATGCGAGAATTCATGGGACGTGCCCTGCCCATTGACGAGGACACAGTAATCGCCGGAGCGATTCTGGCTGATGTGGGCAAGCTGTTGGAATACGAAATCGGGCCCGACGGCAAAAGCCGGCAGAGCGAGCGCGGCGAGGCCTTGCGGCATCCGTTCACGGGAGTTGCCTTAGCGCTCGAGTGCGGCGTGCCGGACGCCGTTTGCCACGTTATTGCGGCGCATGCCGCAGAGGGCGACTTGGTCAAGCGCACCACTGAGGCTTTCATCGTGCATCACGCTGACTTCATGGCGTTCCAGCCCTTCAAGAATCCCAAGAACATCAAGGTGAAAACCTGAGGAGAGATTCCGTGTCTGCACCGAAATCCATTGCCACACCAAAGGAAACCGTCACCGCCAAAATGTCCCGCTGGGCCGCAGGCCTGCAATACAAGGACCTCTCGCAGGACGCGATCTACCAGGCCAAGCGTTTTTTGCTAGATTCGATGGGCTGTGCTCTGGGCGGCTACCAGCAGCATGACGTGAAGATCGCTCTGGAAGTCCTGGGTGAGGTAGCCGGACGTGGTCCGGCTACGGTAATTGGCACGGGCGCGCGGATCGATCCTGTTTCTGCGGCGCTGGCCAACGCGCTGATGATCCGCTGCATGGATTACAACGACATTTACTGGAAGCAAGATCCCTCGCATCCTTCCGACATTTTTCCGGCGGCGCTGGCGTGCTGTGAGCGGGCGGAGAGCGGCGGCGAGGAGTTGATCGTCGGGCTGGTGTTAGGGCACGAGTTCGAGATGCGCTTGTGCGAGGCGGCGTTTCCGGGCATCCGCGAGCGGGGATGGCATCACGCCACGCTGACGGCTTTTGTTTCGCCCATTGTTGCTGGGCGTGCGCTGCATCTTTCGTGGGAGCAGATTCAGCACGCCATCGGCATCTCCGCCAGCCGTCACTGCACGCTGGGGGCGGTCACTGCGGGCAAGCTGACCATGATGAAGAATACAGTGGACCCGATGGCCACGCAGAGCGGCGTGTTGGCGGCGCTGCTGGCGGAAAAAGGCTACTCCGGGCCCGAGCATGTGGTGGACGGCAAGGAAGGCTTGAGTCACGTCTTCGGGCCGGAGTGGAAGTTGAACCTTCTGACCGATGGCCTCGGCGAGTCGTGGCGCATCACGCAATGCGGGATGAAGGCATTTCCCACCGAAGCTCTGACGCACACGCCGATCTCCGCCGTGCTCGACTTGGTCAAGATGAATGATCTGCATCCGGAGCAGGTGGAGAAGATTCAGATTCGGTCGCTGGCGCGGGCCGCCGACATTCTCTCCGATCCCAGCAAGTACGATCCGCACACCAGGGAGACGGCCGACCACTCGCTGCCCTACGTGATTGCGGCGGCGCTGGTCGAACGGCAGGTCACGCCGGTACAGTTCACCATGGAAAAGATTATGGATGCGAAGATCCGGGCGCAACTGAACAAGGTGGAGGTGGTTGCGGACCCGGAGATTGAGAAAGTTTTCCCGGCGCTGCAGAGGGTGATCGTGAATATCACGACGACGGATGGACGCACCTTCAGCAAGCAGCTGGACTTTCCCAAAGGCGATCCGCGCAACCCGCTGACCGATCAGGAAGTGGAAGAGAAGTTCGGGGCGCTGGCCGAGGGCGTGCTTTCAGCGGGAGCACAGAAAAAACTGAAAGAGGCGATCTGGAATCTGGAGGGCAGCGACTCGGTGCGCAAGCTGATGACGTTGATGAAGGCGGACGCGAAGAAGCACGCCAGGCGCGCCGAGAGCGGGAGCCGGGGACCGCGGCCCGCAATGGCCACATAGAACCCCACATTTGCCGGAGGGTAGCCACTATGGCCCAGACAGTTGTTGAGAAGATCGCACAAGCCCACCTGGCGGAGGGACCGAAGCGACCCTTGCGTGCGGGGGACTTCTTGTCCATCCGGCCGTTTCATGTGATGACGCACGACAACACGTCGGCGGTGATGAGCAAGTTCAAAGCGATTGGCGCGAAAAAGATTTGCGATCCCAAACAGCTGGTGTTCGCGCTCGATCATGACATCCAGAATCAGGATGAGGCCAACCTCAAGAAATACCGGTCGATTGAAGCTTTTGCCAAGGAACACGGAGTTGACTTCTATCCCGCGGGCTCGGGCATTGGGCACCAGATCATGGTAGAGCGCGGTTATGTTGTGCCGGGATCGTTCGTCGTCGCTTCCGACTCGCACTCGAACATGTACGGAGCGCTCGGCGCGATCGGAACGCCCATCGTACGCACCGATGCTGCCGCGGTCTGGGCGACAGGCGAGTTCTGGTGGCAGATTCCGCGGACCATCCAGGTTGTGTTGGAGGGCAAGCTGCGCCAAGGCGCCAGCGGCAAAGACGTGATCATCAGCCTGTGTGGGCTCTACAACCACGACGAGGCGCTCAACGCGGCGATCGAGTTCTCCGGGCCGGGTGTGGCCAGTTTGTCGATGGACGCGCGCTTCTCCATCTCGAATATGAGCACCGAGTGGGGACCGCTGGTGGGATGGTTTCCGGTGGATGAGGTCACGATCCGGTATTTGCGCAGCGTGCGGCAACGCCTGCAGGAGCCAAGTGTTGAGCGCTTCACGGAAACAGATATTGAGAGTTGGGCGGTGGATCCACCTCGACCCGATACCGATGCTTCCTACGCGGCGCGCATCACGCTCGACCTCGCGGAGGTCACGCCCCATGTCTCCGGGCCCGACACGGTGCAGGTGATGCAATCCCTGGCCACGCTGGAAAGAAAGAGAGTTGCCATCCAAAAGGCCTACCTGATTTCCTGCGTGAACTCGCGCCTGGAAGACCTGGAAGCCGCGGCTTGGGTGCTGTGCGGCAAGAGGGTCGCGCCTGGAGTGCAGTTCTATCTGAGCGCGGCAAGCGCGTGGGTGCAGCAAGAGGCTGAGAAACGCGGCATCTGGCAGACGCTGCTCGATGCGGGCGCGACTCCGCTGCCGTCGGGATGCGGACCTTGTATCGGACTGGGCGTGGGACTGTTGGAAAAAGGCGAGGTCGGAATCTCGGCCACCAACCGCAACTTCAAAGGCCGTATGGGATCGCGCGATGCCCAGTGCTATCTGGCAAGTCCGGAAGTAGTTGCGGCGTCGGCGGCGGCGGGATACATCACGGGGCCGTATCCTAGTGCGGATCTCGCGCCGTCGCGCCGGTTCTCCGAATTCGCCGCGAATGGGAAGGGGTTGTCAGAGAAAGTGGAAATTCTTCCCGGCTTTCCAGAGCGCGTGAAAGGCCGACTGATTTTCCTGCCACAGGACAACGTGAATACGGATGCAATTTACGGCAAGGACTACACCTACCGCGACGACATGACACCGGAGATGATGGCCGGAGTCGTCATGGAGAACTACGATCCGCAGTTTGGAGAGCGCACTCGCGCCGGGGATGTCATCGTCAGCGGGTTCAACTTCGGAACCGGGTCGAGCCGAGAGCAAGCGGTGACCTGCCTCAAAGCCAAGGGCATCCCACTAGTGATCGCGGCTAGTTTTTCGCAAACGTACCTGCGGAACGCGTACAACAACGGGTTTTTGTGCGTGGAGGTTCCGGAGTTCGTGCTGCGGCTGCGGAAGCGGTTCTCAGCGAGCATCGCGGCGAAGGAAAAGACGATTATCCCCAGCGAAGACGTGGATATTGATTTCACATCCAGCACGATCACGTGGCTCGGGGAGAAATTCGTTTTCCCGCCGCTGGGCAGTGTGCCGCAATCGCTGGTGATTGCGGGCGGCGCCGAAAACCTGGTCGCGAAGAGGTTGGGACTGGCATAGAGAAGAAATCGAGGACGAACTCATGGCTAAATATACGGTAGTTACGATGCCCGGAGACGGAATCGGCAATCAGGTTCTGCCGGAAGCTCTGCGGCTTCTGAGAGCGGTCGGCTTTGATGCCGAGTACATTCACGCCGACATCGGGTGGGAATGCTGGAGGAAGGAAGGCAACGCTCTGCCCGAGCGCACGGCAAACCTGCTGGCGAAGCACAAGCTTGGGCTGTTCGGCGCGATCACTTCCAAGCCCAAGAAGGAAGCGGAGGCTGAACTCAAACCGGAGCTCAAGGGCAAGGGCTACTCCTACTTCAGCCCGATCGTGACCATGCGGCAGCGCTTCCATCTCGACACCTGCATCCGGCCTTGCATCTCGTTTCCGGGCAACCCGCTGAATTTCATTCGCAAGAAGCCCGCGGGAGGATTTGAGGAGCCGTTGGTAAACGTGGTTGTCTTCCGGCAGAACACAGAAGGGCTTTACGCGGGGGTCGAGTGGACTAATCCGCCCGAGGCCGTGCGCACCGCCCTGGCCACGCACGCCAAGTTCACACCGTTTGCCGGAACTCCGGGGCCCGACCTCGCTATCTCGGTACGCATCATCACTCGCGCCGCTGCGCGCAAGATTTGCCAGGGCGCGTTCGAGTGGGCCAGGAAGTACGGGTACAAGTCGGTGACGATCTGTGAAAAGCCGAACGTGTTGCGCGAGACTTCCGGAATGATGGAAGACGAAGCCAAGGCCGTCGCGAAAGAGTATCCGGGAATTGCGCTCTGGTCGACCAATATTGATGCGCAGACCATGTGGCTGACCAAGAATCCCGAAGATTACGGCGTAGTCGTCGCGTCGAACCTGTTTGGCGACGTGATCTCCGATGCCTTCGCTGGGTTAATCGGCGGCCTGGGCTTCGCGGCATCAGGCAACATCGGGGACGAAGTGGCGGTGTTCGAGCCTACACATGGGTCGGCGCCGAAGTATGCGGAACTGGATCCGCCCATCGTCAATCCCATTGCGATGTTCCTCTCGGCCGTCATGTTGCTCGAGCACGTAGGCGAAATCGAGAAGGCCGGGCGCATCCGCAACGCGATTGCCGCTGTGGTAAAGGAAGGCAAGGTGCGCACCTATGACATGATGCGCATTCCGGGTGGCGCGAAGGCAATTAGCCAGGGCGCAGCCAGCACGGTACAGATGACGGATGCGGTTCTGGCCAAAGTCGAGGCCAATGAAGACACTGCTTGCGCAGTCTCGGGGCGCGAATCGGCGTGAAGACCAATCAGCGCATGGACGTTCTCTACGATGAGGTTCACGCGGAGAACCTTGACGATCCAAAAGCGTTGCCGCAAAAACTCCTGACTACGCTGAATGGAGGATTTGTGGAAGAAGATCAGTGCGTGTTCCTCTCGCTTCTCAAGAAGAAAGCGCCCGTCAGACGTCCCGATTTCCCGGACTGCACCGGCTATGAATGTTTCGTAAACCATATCCACGTTGAGGATTATCTGGAGAATGGCAATCTTTCCCCCTTAGAGCTGTTGGGCCGCGGTTTGGCCCTGGCATACGAACTGAAGGCTCGGCTTGCCAAGCTGCACGGGACCAGGCATTTCCGGATCATTGTCGCGTTTGACGGTTCGACCTGCACGGTTCGCTTTCATACGGTGAGGCTGGACGAGGAATGGACCGACAAGAATCTAAATGCCTAAAGCGATAGCAGTCCTCGAGACACAAGAGCTGGAACCATGACCAAAGCAATCGATAGCAGGGTGGCGGGCGAGGCGGGACATTGGGGCGCGGAGATTCGCTCAGATCTCCACGTGCGGATTGAACCCCGCGAACGTGGCGGCATCGACATTGACCTTGAATCGCGCGTGAAACCCTACTATGGCGATGCTATCCGCCGCCAGGCTGAAGAGGTGCTCGACGCCCTTGGCGTGCGGCACGCGCAGGTAACCATCCATGATGAGGGGGCGCTGCCGCTCGTGATTTCGGCGCGCATCGAAGCTGCGGCCCGACGTGCAGGGCTGGGCGAGGGCACGCGCGTACTCCCGGACAGGATTCCACTTCCTGAGCCTTCTCCTCGCGATCGCATGCGGCGGTCGCGGCTCTATGTCCCCGGCAGCGAGCCAAAGTATTTCATCAACGCTGGGCTGCACGGAGCGGACGCCATCATTCTCGATCTCGAAGATTCCGTCCACCCCAGTGAGAAGGATGCGGCGAGATTGGTGGTGCGCAACGCATTGCGCGCTGTCGACTTTCTGCCTTGCGAGCGAATGGTGCGCATCAACCAACTGCCGCTGGGATTGGAAGATCTGGAAGAGATCGTCCCCGAGTCGCCCGATCTGATTCTGATTCCCAAAGTTGAGACCCCCGGCCAGGTGATCGACGCCAGCCGCAAGATCGCCGAGATCCAGGCAAATTACGGCCTTACTCGTCCGATCTGGCTGATGCCGATTATCGAGTCGGCGCTTGGAATCGAAAAGGCGTACGAGATTGTGACTTCGAGCAGAGATATCGTAGCTTTGACCATTGGGTTGGAGGACTACACCGCGGACCTCGGCGTGGTGAAAACGCCGACTGGCGCAGAGTCGCTTTTTGCGCGCCAACGCGTGGTGAACGCCGCCCACGCTGCCGGCGTGCAGGCGATTGATTCGGTTTTTGGCGACGTCGGAGACATGGACGGCTTGCGCGCGTGGGGCGGGAACTCCCGCGCGATGGGATTTGAAGGCATGGGGTGCGTGCATCCGCTGCAGATTGCGGTGATTCACCAGGCTTTCGCGCCGACGCCGGCGGAGATCGAGAAGGCGCAGAAAATTGTTGCCGCCTACCACGACGCCCAGCAAAAAGGCCTGGGAGTTGTAAGCCTGGGGTCGAAGATGATCGACGCACCGGTCGTACAGCGAGCTCTGAAGCTGATGGCGCGGGCACAAGCGATGGGCCTGGTGGCGTGAAGTCTTGAGTGGGTGCAGGCGGAGTTTTCATGGCTATTCTCGAAAAAACGGAATCAGTTCTCAACGCCGCCGGGCGCAGGGTCCCGGAGACCGTGAACGGTCGGCACCAAGTCCCTTACTTGGGCCTCGGCAAGTACCAACCACACGGAAACAAGGCTGCGCCGCCCATCCGGACCGCCGCCGATTATCCCGAGAATGGCGACAAGCGCGTGCCGGATCTCGAAAATGCGCTCCGCAGATGCGGGCTGCGCGACGGCATGGTCATTTCCTCTCACCATCATCTGCGTGACGGCGACCGCGTTGCACTCATGGCGCTTGAGGCGGCGGCAAGAATTGGCGTCAAAGATCTCATGTGGTTCCCCAGCGCGTCGTTTCCTACGCAGAAGGGTGCCATCGAACTGATGGCCTCTGGCGTGATCGACCATATCGAAGGCAGCATGAACGGACCGCTGGGCGACTACTGCACCCAAGGAAAAATGCGCGGCATGGGAGTTCTGCGCTCGCACGGCGGGCGCTGGCAGGCGATTCAGGACGGGGAAGTGCACATCGATATCGCCGTGATTGCCGCCCCGACCGCGGATCCCTTCGGCAACTGCGACGGGTCGCACGGCAAGTCCGCCTGTGGCTCGCTCGGATTTGCGTTGGCGGATTCCATCTACGCCGATCACGTCATCGCCGTCACCGACAATCTCGTCCCCTTCCCATGCGTTCCCTGGCAGATTCAGGGCAATAATGTGGACTACGTCGTCGAAGTCGATTCCATCGGCGATCCCGCCAAAATTGTTTCCGGCACAACGCAGATCACGCGCTCGCCCGACCGACTGCGCATCGCCGAGTTTGTCGCGCGCTTCCTGCGTGACGCTGGCATCATGCGCAACGGCTTTTCCTTCCAGGCGGGCGCGGGCGGGATTGCGCTGGCTTTCGTCAGCTACCTCAAGCAGATGATGAAAGAGGCGGGCGTGAAGGCGCGATTCGTCCGCGGCGGCTCGACCAAATATCTGGTCGAACTGCTGGAAGAAGGCCTTACCGACTACATTCTCGATGGACAGACGTTTGATCTCAGCGGCGTGCAATCGATGGCCAACCACCCGCGCCACGTGGCGACTTCTCCGTTTACGTCGTACAACTACCACGGGAAGGGAAACTTCGCGTCCCTCGTCGACGCCGTCGTGCTGGGTGCGACCGAGGTAGATGCGAACTTCAATGCCAATGTTGTCACGCACTCCGACGGACGCCTGCTGCACGGCATCGGCGGCTGGCAGAACTGCCTCGCCGCAGGGTGCACCATCCTGGCTGTTCCTTCGTTCCGCGACCGCATTCCTGTCATCGTCGACGACGTGACCACGCTCTGCGGTCCCGGCGAATTGATCGATGTGATTGTGACCGAGCGCGGCATCGCCATCAACCCACGCCGCCAGGATCTGATGAATGCGGTCAAGAGCTCGAAGCTTCCCATCCGCCCGCTGCCGGAGATCAAAGCAGAGGTGGAACGCATCTGCGGAGGAAAACCGCAACGGCCCCACCGCGGGAATCGCCCCGTCGCCGTGGTCAAGTGGGTGGACGGCACCGTGCTCGACAGCGTTTGGCAGGTTGTATAGGCGCAGGAGGCCGTCTTCTATGAGGTCCCCTTTTGGGATTCCTTTTTGGGATTTCGCAACAGCTTTTTGATTGGAAATTCGCGGCCGGGAGTTGTGCCCTTGGAGCAAGCAGGGTAAAGTTGGGCGTCAGAGTAAAGCCATCCTACTTCAACTTTCGGCCACGCCCCGGGTGGGTAATGGTCCCTTGTTAGAACAGACGATTGCATTGTGAACCCGCATTTCCAAGGGGCCGCCTATGGACCGTAAGCCTTTCTTGAGCGACGTTCGCCTGGACATCTCTGCAGTGTGTTCCGCGTGCCGGACTTTTCTGTTTGCTCATCTCAAAGATGATAAAGATGAACACGCCGACAAGCCCACGCTCCGGGCTAAGCTCGAAGAAATCTTTCAGCGGCACGTGACCGAAAAGCACTCGAACCTGGTCAACTGCAATGCCCTGGCCCCCGAGAAATACCAGCAGAACACTCACCCGCAGGAATGAAATCTCCACTGACAGCTTGGGATTTTCATGAACGGCTATTGGGGCCATCCTGCCATGCGGCTCTCGCCGGACGTGAACCTGCTGGCCTTTACGCATTACGTGCAGGCGCTGGAATATCAGCGCAAGGCGTTGCAGGTGGTCGGAATCCTGGGAGGGAAGACACCGCACATTCAAAACCTGACAGTCGGAGGAGTCTCCAACGCCATCGATCTGGACAGCCCAAGCGCGATTGGCATGGACCGCCTGGAGATGATCCGCGTGCTGCTCGACGAGGTGGTGCAGTTCATCCACCAGGTTTACTTCGTCGATGTGTGCGCGGTCGCCGCCATGTATCCCGATTGGTTCAAGATTGGCAGCGGCGTGGCGCAACTACCTGGCAGTTCCCGATCTGCCACTGGACAGCAAGGGCACATCCTACGACCTTCCCGGCGGATATTTTATGAATGGAAACTTGGCCGGCGCGCACTCCTTCACGACTGCATCGGACCCGGAGTTTCGTGAGTCCGTCAGTGAAGATGTGACGCATGCCTACTATCAAGGTGCGAAACCTCTGCATCCCTGGGTCGGAGAGACCGAAGCCGCCTTCACCGGCTGGGATGGCGAGCAGAAGTATTCCTGGGTCAAGGCGCCGCGCTTCAAGGGTGAACCCATGCAGGTTGGTCCGCTGGCGCAGGTGCTGATCGGTTACCAGCAAGGCCATCCGCTGACGCGTAAATATACGGAACTCGCGATCAGCCAGATCCGGGCGGTCGGCGGGATTCGGGTTACGCCCGACATGCTGCACTCCACGCTGGGCCGGCACGCCGCTCGCGCGATTCGCGCCGCCATGCTGGCGGAACTGGCACAGAAGCATTGGCAATTGCTGGTGGATAACATCGCCAAGGGCGATTACACCGTCCACAACCAGCCGGTATTTTCCGGACATGAAGTGGAAGGCGTTGGAACCCACGAAGCGCCGCGCGGCACGTTGTCGCACTGGGTGGTAGTGAAGGACGAGAAGATCAAGAACTACCAGGCGGTTGTGCCCTCAACCTGGAACGCCAGCCCGCGTGACCGCTCCGGTGCGCACGGTCCCTACGAGGCGTCACTGCTGCACACGCCGCTGGCCCGGCCTGAGGAACCGCTGGAGGTTCTGCGGACGGTGCACTCGTTCGATCCCTGCATGGCCTGTGCTTGCCACGCGTTCGATCCGTCGGGCAAGCAGGTTGCCAAGGTCAAGGTGCTATGAAGAAGGTTCTGATCGGCGGGATCGGAAACGTCTTGCTGGGAGATGACAGCGTCGGGCCGCATATGGCGCGGCTTCTCGCGGCCCACTACGAGTTTGAAGATGGTATTGAAGTCGCCGACCTGGGGACGCCGGCCCTTGATCTGATCGATCAGATCTCGGGAAAAGATGCCGTGATCCTGATCGATTCCGTCGAAACCGATGGGGATCCAGGAACCGTGCTGCTCTACCGCAAAGCTGATATCATGCGCCACTGTCCCGCGGCGCGCATGGATCCTCACTCGCCTGCCTTGGTCGACACGCTGCTCAGCGCCGACCTTTTCGGAATCGCGCCACCCGATGTGCTGCTCGTGGGAATTGTGGGCGAGTCTTACGAAGCGGGTTGCTGCTTGAGCATGGCTGTGAAAGCCTCGTTGGATCGGGCGATCGCGGAAGTCTTGAGCGAGCTGGATCGCCTGGGCGTCGACTACCGGCGGAGGGAACATCCCGCCGAGCTGGGAATCTGGTGGACGGCCGACGAGGAGATGAAGCTTCAAACGGCCAGCTAGACTAGAGCGCTCTCACGTTTCACCTATCGTGTTCGCCTTCTTCGCGATGCTCCTTTTCCCAGATAGCCAGCAGGTCCGGCCCGTCTGCGAGAAAACCCATGACACGATCGATATAGTCTTCGGTGATAGGCTGCAGAACGATGCGGCCGAACTGGTCTTCCGCAAACTTTACCTTGGTGCCCGATTCGATTCCATGCTTGCGGCGAACCGCTGCAGGAATCACGAGGCGGCCTCTAGAAGTGAACGTGGAACGTATATCTTTCATGTCTCAAAGGGTATCAGAGGTCACGCGATTCCTGGCCGGGTTGAACGGATGGTGTCCTCCGTCTTACTTGTTCCATGCGCGCATCCGCGGGATCCAGCGGCGGACGTTCCTGCAGTATTCCTCATACTCCCCTCCGAAGAGATTTCGCAGGTGCGGCTCCTCGTACAACAGTACAAACAAAACAACGCCCAGCGCCACCGCGCAGACCACCGCGATCACGGCCAGGTTCGCCCGTCCGAAGATTACCCACAGCCCGACCCAGCCGGCGCAGAATCCCAGGTACATGGGGTTCCGCACGTAGCGATAGAATCCCACCACAACCAGCTTGGTCGGCGGAGCAATCGGCGCCGGTGTTCCGTGGCCCGTCCACCCGAAATCCCATACACAGCGGAGTGCCACTGCGAAGCCAAGCACCGAAGGCACGGCCGCAATCCAACGCCATCGCGCCGGCCCTGAAAGGTCAACGTTAAAGCCCAGCCAGATGGGCAGCAGCCAGAACCACAGTCCAAGGAATGCAGCGCCCACCGCTAAGGAAGCGATGGCCGCCGGCCAACGTGGTTGGTGATCTGCGCTGTCCCCGGTGCTCGTGTATCCGCTTGTCATGGATGCCTCCCCGACGCCGAAGTACGGGCCATTCACAACGGATGAGGTGGCGCGTTTCTACGCTGAAACTCTTGCCGCCGCCACCAGTGCCTGTCCCAGGCTCAGCCCGCCGTCTCCCGAGGGCACTTCTTTTTGAGTGAACACCTCAAATCCAAACTCGGACAGCCGAGCTTCGAGCCGTTGCGACAGGTAGATGTTGTGAAACGTCCCGCCACTTAGACATACGCGGTGGAGAGTGGTTTGGTTACGCAGGCGGGTTGCCAACTGGACGAGCGTTTCCACCAACCCGTTGTGAAAGCGCCGGCTGATCGCTGCCGGAGGAAGATCCCGGCCGAGATCGTCGAGCAGCGCTGCAAACAGGGGTTGCGTGCCGATGATCCAGCGATCGCCGTCCGCCGTTAAGTCCAGGGGATATGAAGTTTCGTCGTCCGAAGCCGAGATCGCCATCTCCAGTTCGATCGCTGCCTGGGCTTCGTAGTTGACCGCTTGACGGATTCCGATCAACGCGGCCACGGCATCGAACAGACGCCCGCAGCTGGACGTGAGCGGCGAATTCACGCCCTGTTCCATCATGCGAAGGAGCAGATCCACCTTTGGCCGATTCAGTTGGCGCATGAACGGGATTTCCAGCTTCAGAAACTCCCGCCCAAAATGATGGGCCAGATAGCTGACCGCCATGCGCCACGGCTCGCGGATTGCTGCTTCGCCTCCGGGCAGCGGAAGATATTCGAAATGAGCGGCGCGTTCGAAGTCCTCATATCCGGCGATGAGAACTTCTCCGCCCCAAATATTCCCGTCGGTGCCGTAGCCCGTCCCATCCAGGGCGAATCCGATCACGCGGCCCTCAAGGTGATTCTCCGCCATACAACTTGCGATGTGTGCGTGGTGGTGCTGCACGCCGACAAGTTTCGCTCCACTCTGCTGCAGCGCCCATCTGGTCGAGAAGTAATTAGGATGGAGGTCGTAGGCGATGATCTCCGGCCGAATTTCGAGAATGCGCTCGAGATGCTCGATGGCTTCGTGGAAAAAACTATAGCTTTCGACGTTCTCCAAATCTCCGACGTGCTGGCTCAGGAAAGCGTGTTTTCCTTTGGTGAGGCAGATGGTGTTCTTCAGTTCACCTCCAACGGCCAGCACGGAAGGCTGATCGTCTTTCAGGAAAACCGGGACTGGGACAAAACCGCGCGAACGCCGCAATTGCCGCGGGACGCCGCCCGCAACTCGCACTACTGAGTCGTCGCACCGCAGCAGGATGTCGCGGTTGTGCACGAGGAAGTAGTCGGCGAGACCGTTCAAGCGATGGACTGCTTCCCGATTGTCAATCGCGATTGGCTCCTCGCTCAGGTTGCCGCTGGTCATCACCAGAGCTTTGAACCTTCCCTCCGCTAGCAGCACGTAATGAAGCGGCGTGTAGGGCAGAAAGATTCCCAGGTAGCGGTTGAAGGGTGCGACATCGTCGGAAATCAGGCTCAGCGTCTTTTTCGGGAGCAGAACCTTCTTCAGCAAAATAATTGGCCGTTGCATCGACTGCAGAACCGTGCGCGCGGCCGCGTCGAGTTCGCAAAATTCCTCGGCCGCCTGTACGTCCGGGACCATCACGGCGAAGGGCTTCTCCACCCGGCGCTTTCGCTGACGCAGCAGAGCGACCGCTGCAGGATTCGTCGCATCCACGGCGAGATGAAATCCGCCCAGTCCCTTAACAGCTACGACCAAACCGGCACGCAGCCCCACAGCAGCTTCGGCCAGGGGATCGCGGCACTCTATCCGCCGTCCGGACCTATCCCAGAGTTCCACTTGAGGTCCGCACTTCCAGCACGCGTTGGGTTGGGCGTGAAAGCGGCGGTCCAAAGGATTCTCGTATTCCGCCAGACAAGCCGGGCACATAGGAAAGACCGCCATCGACGTGCTCGGCCGGTCGTAAGGAATATCGCGAACGATGGTGAAGCGCGGCCCACAGTTGGTGCAATTGATGAAGGGATAGCGATATCGCCGGTCTTTCGGATCGAACAGTTCACGCAAGCAATCGGGACATATGGCGACATCCGGCGAAATGAGCGTGCGAACTTCTTCTCCGTCGCGGCTATGAATAATCCGGAACTCACGATCGCCATCGATCTGTGCAGTAAGGCAGGGCAGGTCATGGACGGCCAGGCTGGTGATCCGCGCCAGGGGCGGCGCTTCGGCGGGCAAGTGCTCAACGAAATTCTGAACGGTTTCTGCCGGTCCCTGGACTTCGATGGTGACTCCGGCGGAGGTATTGCGAATGGTGCCTTGAAGGTGCCTGCCGGTAGCGAGACGATAGACGTACGGCCGGAATCCAACGCCCTGCACAATGCCGGAAACTTCGATCTGGCGCCGGACCTCCATACATCATCAGCTCGCAGTCTCTCGCACCAGCGATTGATGGGCCCGGCGACGGTGCGCCAGCCACGTCATCCACTCGTGCAAACCATTGCCCGTCAGGCAGGAGACCTTCACGATCTCCATGCCCGGATGCACCTTGCGGGCATTGTCCGCCGCCTCGCCGATTTCAAACGGAACGTAGGGCAGCAGATCAATTTTGTTCAGCACCAGCAAGTCGGACTTGAAGAATATGGAAGGATATTTCAGCGGCTTGTCTTCGCCTTCGGTGACGCTGAGCACCACGATTTTGGCGGCCTCGCCGAGATCGTAACTGGCGGGACAAACCAGGTTGCCGACGTTCTCGATCAGCAGAAGATCCAGGGTGTCGAGATTCCAATCCGCCAGGTGCCGTTCGATCATGCGCGCATCCAGGTGGCAGGTGCCGCCGGTCGTGATTTGCTTGACCGGGAAACCGAATCGCTTCAACCGGTTGGCATCGTTTTCTGTCTGGATGTCGCCGGTCAATACGGCCACGCGATCCTCACGGGGCAGGGTTTCCAGAGTGCGCTCCAGAAGGCTGGTTTTGCCGGAACCGGGAGAACTGATGAGGTTCAGGCACAGAATGCCGTGGTCCTGAAAGCGGGCACGCAGTTCAGCCGCGATGCGGTCGTTCTCACTGAGTACTTTTCGCTCCAGCGGTACTCGCTCCATACTCTTCCACCTCCAGATAGTCCAACTCCAACTCGTCTCCACTGATGCACATGGTTTCGAGGCTCGCGCATTGCGGACAGCGGGAGTCGTAGTCACGCACGATGAAGTCATGTCCACAGCTCCGGCAACAATGGCGGCGGGGACAGACCTTGATCTCTAATGCGAGGGATTCCAGATCGGTGTCGCGAATGATCGCTTCAAAGCAGAAGCGCAGCGCGTCGGGATCGATGGCTGCCATTTCGCCGATCCGGACACCAACTTTGGACGGATAGGTTCCGGGATGGCGGCCCATCTCTGTTCTGACCGCTTCCAGCACCGAATGCGCGATTCCCAGTTCGTGCATAGTTCCTCAGCAAATGCGAGGCAATTGATCGCCTGCGAGCATGTCCACGATGCGGGTCGTGCCGAACGGCGTTCGCATCGTCACGAACCCGGGGTTCGAGTCCGTCACCGTGCCGATGATCTGCGCCTCCGACCCCAGAGGATGGCGTCGCATCACTTGCAACACCAAGTCGGCGGCGTCTGGTGCCACGATCGCGATCAGCTTGCCTTCGTTGGCCACGTAGAGCGGGTCCAGACCGAGCAACTCGCACGCGCCTCGAACCTGCTCGTGGACGGGAAGGGAAGACTCCTCCAATTCGATCCCAACGTGCGACTGCTGCGCGATTTCGTTCAGCGTGCTGGAGACGCCGCCTCGGGTCGGGTCGCGCATGCAGCGAATGTCGTGGCTCACGCCCAGCATCCCAGCCACCAGTGTGTGCAAGGCGGCACTGTCGCTTTGAATCTGCGTTTCGAATTCCAGACCTTCGCGCTGCGCGAGGATCGCGATGCCGTGATCGCCGATCGAGCCGCTCAACAGCACCTTGTCTCCGGGACGGGCACGGTCGGCGGAAAGATCGATTCCCTCCGGCACAAGGCCAATGCCTGTTGTGTTGATGAACAGCCCGTCACCCTTTCCTTTTTCCACGACCTTGGTATCGCCCGTAACCACCTGCACGCCCGCTGCCGCCGCCGCGCGGCGCAACGAATCCACCACGCGCCGGAGTTCGTCCATAGAGAAGCCCTCTTCGAGGATGAAGGCGGCGCTCAAGAACAGCGGCGCTGCGCCGCCCATCGCCAGATCGTTCACCGTGCCATGAACGGCGAGGGAGCCGATGTCGCCTCCGGGAAAGAACAGAGGCTTTACGACGAAGGAATCCGTGGTGATGGCCAGACGCTGGCCGTTCACATTCACGATGGCCTGGTCATCCAGACGCGCCAGCACCGGATTCTGGAACGCTGGCAGGAAGATGTCGCGAATCAACTCGGCGCTCAATTTGCCGCCACTGCCGTGGCCCAGCAGAATTGTGTCTTTAGCGGGGAGCGGCGTTGGGCAACTGAGCTCGAAGTTTATGTCGACGCCGGTTTTCGTTGACACGCACCCTCCTAACTCGCGACCGCGTGGCGGCGATAGTGATAATAAGCCGCGCACGCCCCTTCATTCGAGACCATGGGCGCTCCCAGGGGATTCTCCGGCGTACAGCGCATGCCAAACGCGGGACAATCCGTCGGCTTCTTCAATCCCTGCAAAACCTGGGCGCTGATGCACTCAGCTGGCTCGTCGACTGTGAATTCGCCCAAATCAAAGACCCGGTTGGCGTCATAAGCGGCGAATTCCTCGCGCAAACGCAATCCGCTCCGGGGAATTGGACCAATCCCGCGCCACTTCTGGTCTGCGACCTCAAACACGTCGGCCATGATTTGCTGGGCCGGAAGGTTCCCCTGGTAGCTCACCGACCGTACATACTGATTCTCCAGCCTCGCCTCACCGGCTTCGAGTTGTCGTACCAGCATCAGGACCGCTTCCAAGATGTCAACCGGTTCGAATCCCCCAACCACAATCGGGATTCGAAAATCGCGAACCAGGTCCTCATATTCTTTGCATCCCACCACGGTGCAGACATGCCCGGGTGCGATGAAACCCTGCACCCGGTTGGTGGCGGAAACCATCAGAGCGCGGATAGCCGGGGGGACCAGCACGTGCGAAACCAGCATGGAGAAATTGGTGAGACCTTCGCGCCGGGCTTGCCATGCTGCCATCGCGTTCGCAGGAGCGGTAGTCTCGAAGCCAATCGCCAGAAACACGACCTTGCGATCGGGATTCGAGCGGGCGATCTTGACTGCCTCGGTGGAGGAGTACGCGACGCGAACGTCAGCGCCCTGAGCCTTGGCCCGAAACAGATCCGAATGTGAACCCGGCACCCGCAGCATGTCTCCGTAGGAAACCAGGATGACCTCCAGCCGCAGCGCCAGCTCGATCGCCTTGTCCACGGTTTCTAGCGGAGTGACGCAGACGGGACATCCGGGACCATGCACCAGTTCGATGCCGCGCGGCAGCAGTTCATCGATTCCATAGCGCATGATGGTATGGGTCTGGCCGCCACAAATTTCCATCAGCACCCAGGGCCGGGTGGTACGTTGGATGATCTCGGCCGCCAAGGCCCGGGCTATGCGGTGGTCCCGGTATTCGTCGAGGTATTTCATATCGCGAAACCCAGCCCCCAAACTCCACAGGCAGAACTCTACCCAGAGGCGAACGGCCTATCGGTGATTAGAATCACATACTGATGTGAGACCGGAACTTCCAAAAGGGCAGGAGAAGGGGAGACCCTCAGTAGCTAAAGCCTGCATTCCTGTTGGCTTGTAGTGGCGAGGCTGAAAGCCAAGCCCTTCCCAAAAGCGTTTGTCAGGGCAGGTCTACGTTTCTGCGGGCGGCAGTTCCGCTTCCAGCGCTCCCATTTCCTGCAGAAGCTTGTAGGTGCGCTCAGCTTCGAGCGAGTCCACCCGGCTTATGGCGAAGCCCACATGGACCATCACATAGTCGCCCAGGCCTGCCTCGGGAACAAAGTCCAGGGATACCTGGCGGACGATCCCGCCAAACTGCACGCGGGCCGCACGCAACGGCCCCGACTCCTGAATTTCTAGGATCTTACCCGGTATCGCGAGGCACACGGCAACTCTCCTGACAGCTACTACAATACTCCTTGTTGCCGCGATCTGTGACCAGGGACACACTGCAGGGTGATGCGGCACGGATTTGCCCCAACTAATATCCGGTGAACTTGGTCGAGGTTTACAATCAGCTGTAGGATTCGGGAGTTGAGCTGGTGGCTAGACAGGCTCACGCGCTTCTGACGCTCCAGCAACTGGAAAAGCTGATCCCATCGCTCCACAGTCGTGGGTACCAGGTCATTGGCCCGGCCGTCCGCGACGGAGCGATCGTCTATGACGTCCTGGAAAGCCTCTCGGATCTCCCCGTGGGCTGGACGGATGAACAGGAAGCCGGACGCTATCGCTTGCGGCGGCGCAGCGATGAGGCGCTGTTCGGCTACGTCGTCGGTCCCCAAAGCTGGAAGAAGTATTTGCATCCCTCCGAAGTCCGCCTGCTGAGCGCAGAGCGAAGCGGCAAGACCTTTCGCATCCTGAACAATGAACCGGCTCCTCCCCGGCGGGCGTTCCTGGGGGTTCGAGCTTGCGAACTGGCAGCCATCGCCGTGCAGGATCGAGTCCTGCAGGGCGATCGCTATCGGGACCCCATTTACGCAGCACGCCGCGAGGGAATCTTCATCGTAGCGGTCAATTGCACACAAGCTGCGCCCACCTGCTTTTGCACCTCTATGGGTACCGGTCCGCGGGTGCGGGGAAACTACGATCTGGCGCTCACGGAGCTGGTTGGGCCTGGCAAGCATGAATTTGTGGTTGAGGCCGGCAGCCACGCAGGCGCTGCGGTGTTGGCGGAGTTGGGGCCATCGGCTGCGTCGGAAGAGGTCTGTCAGGAAGCGGAAGCCGCGGTCGGGCGCGCCGCCTCCCAGATCAAGCGGCGCATGGACACAACTGGCATTCGGGATCTGCTCTACGGCAACTTCGATCATCCGCGCTGGGATAACGTCGCCCAGCGTTGCCTCACTTGCGCCAACTGCACCATGGTTTGTCCGACTTGCTTCTGTACGACGATGGAAGATGTCAGCGATGTGACCGGAGAACACGCCGAGCGCTGGCGCAAGTGGGATTCCTGCTTCACGCAGAATTTTTCCTACATTCACGGCGGCAGTATCCGCAGCTCCGCCAAGTCGCGGTACCGGCAGTGGATGACCCACAAGCTGGCCTCCTGGATTGACCAGTTTGGCAGTTCGGGCTGCGTGGGGTGCGGCCGTTGCATCACCTGGTGTCCGGTCGGGATTGACATCACTGAGGAGGTCGGCGCCATCCGGGAATCGCCGGCCTCTTCCAAGGAAAGCAGCCATGGAAAGCCTTGAGCGCATCATCGCGGAACACCCGTTCTTTGCCGGTCTCGAGTCGTATTACACCAACCTGTTGACGGGGTGCGCCTCCAACGTGCGGTTCGAAGCCGGCACCTACATCTTCAAAGAAGGTGAGGAGGCCAACGAGTTCTACCTGCTCCGGGCTGGCAAGGTGGCATTGGAGATATTTGCCCCCCAGCGCAAGCCGATCATGTTGTCCACCCTGGCCGAGGGAGAAATTCTGGGGTGGTCGTGGTTGTTGCCCCCGTACCTGTGGAGGTTTCACGCCCACGCCATCGAGCCGGTGCGTGCGATTGCGCTGGACGGCAAGTGTCTGCGGACGAAGTGCGAGCAGAACCACGATCTCGGTTATGAGATCTTGAAACGCTTTGCGCAGATTATGGAGCAGCGGTTGGAAGCTACGCGCTTCCAGTTGCTCGACGTGTACGCAGTGGGGCGATGACTATGGCCGCAGCAGCTACAACCACCGAAACCGATCCCATGCTCCCGCAGCCCTATTCCGTGAGGGAAGTGCTCAAGGAGACTTCCGATACTTTCACCCTGACACTGGAAGCTTCGAACGGCGCGGGGGTAAGCCGGTTCCGACCGGGACAGTTCAGCATGCTGTGGGTGTTTGGCGTGGGCGAGTTGCCGATTTCGATCAGCGGCGACCCGGCGGAGCACGACCGGCTGGTCTACACGGTGCGCTCGGTCGGTGAGGCAACCCACTCGCTGGTGAGTCGTGAAGTGGGCGAAGGCGTTGGCGTCCGAGGTCCGTTTGGCAGGGGCTGGCCGGTCGAAGAAGCACAAGGCAAGGACGTGCTTGTGATCGCGGGTGGAATCGGCCTGGCGCCGCTTCGCCCCGTGATCTACGAGGTGCTACGGAACCGTGAAAAGTATGGGCGTCTGGTAGTTCTCTACGGTGCGCGCAGTCCCCGTGACCTGCTCTATCGCAAGGAACTGAAGGCCTGGGCTCGGCAGCGCGAGACGCAGGTGCTGGTGACGGTGGATTATGGCGGGTTGAGCTGGCGCGGTCATGTGGGCGTGGTTACCACACTGTTCAAGTATGCGCGGCTGCAACCGGCGCGTTCGGTCGCCTTCGCTTGCGGACCCGAGATCATGATGCGGTTTGTCGCGCGTGATCTGGAAACTAACGGACTCGCCCGGGAAAACATTTACATGTCCATGGAACGAAACATGAAGTGTGCGGTCGGTTTCTGCGGACACTGTCAGTATGGCCCGCACTTCATTTGCAAAGACGGCCCAGTCTTTTCCTATGAACGGATGCGGCCGCTACTGGAAAAATATGAGCTCTAAAGTCAGGCGCAAGCCACGCATCGCAGTCTTCAAATTCGCTTCCTGCGACGGCTGTCAGTTGAGCTTGCTCGATGCCGAAGATGAACTGCTGGGTGTGGCGGGAGCCTTGGACATCGCCTATTTTCCGGAGGCTTCCAGTGCCATGCTCAAGGGACCCTATGACGTTGGGTTGGTGGAAGGATCAATTACCACCCACCACGACGCCCAGCGGATCCAGGAAGTTCGGCGACAGTGCAAGACGCTGATCACCATAGGGGCCTGTGCCACCGCCGGGGGCATCCAGGCGCTGCGCAACTGGAAGGATGTGGACGAATTTATACGCGTGGTGTACGCCACCCCGAAATACATCAACACCCTGAAACTTTCGACGCCCATCGCTGAACATGTGCCGGTAAATTTCGAACTGCGCGGCTGCCCCATCAACAAACACCAGCTGATCGAACTGATAACGGCCACGCTGGCTGGGCGCAAACCAAATGTCCCAACGTACAGTGTCTGCATGGAGTGCAAGCGCAAGGGCAACGTCTGTATTGCCGTGGCGCAAGGCGTGGCGTGCCTGGGACCTGTCACCCACGCGGGCTGCGGCGCGCTGTGTCCGAGCTATGACCGGGGATGCTACGGCTGCTACGGTCCGATGGAGAGCCCGAATACGGGATCGCTCAGCAATCAGCTCCGCATTCTGGGCCAGGACAACGCGGAGATCACACGCGCCTTCCGCGGCTTCAATGCCTGGGCGTGGCAGTTCCGCAAGGCGAGTGAGGAGAGCGAGCGGACGTGAGCAAGCAACAGACGAGGACGATCAAGGTTGACGTATTGGCGCGAGTCGAAGGCGAAGGCGCGCTTTACGTCAAGCTCAAGGGCGATGTGGTTCAGGACGTGAAGCTGAAGATTTACGAGCCTCCCCGATTCTTCGAGGCGTTTCTCCGGGGCAGGCACTTCTCCGAACTGCCTGACATTGTGGCCCGCATCTGCGGAATTTGTCCCATCGCGTATCAGATGAGCGCGGTGCACGCCGTCGAGAACGCTCTCGGTGTCGCAATCGACCCGTCGGTCCGCCTGCTGCGGCGGTTGTTCTACTGCGGAGAGTGGATTGAGAGCCATGCGCTCCACGTGTACATGCTGCACGCGCCGGATTTTCTGGGCTATCCTGACGCTATCGCAATGGCGCGCGACCACCAGGCGGTCGTGCAGCAGGGCCTGCGCCTCAAAAAGGCCGGCAACCGGATTGTGACTCTGATGGGTGGCCGGGAGATTCATCCGGTTTCCGCCGCAGTCGGCGGTTTCTACAAAGCACCCTCCAAGAGCGCGCTCAAGGAACTAGTCGACGAACTTAAGTGGGCTCTCGATGCTTCGCTGGCTACAGTCCGTTTTGCTGCTGGACTCGACTTTCCTGAGTTCGAGCAGGACTATGAGTTTGTTTCTCTGTGCCATCCGGACGAGTATCCGTTCAACGAAGGCCGGATCGTTTCCAATCGTGGGCTCGATATTGATGCGTCTGCGTATGAAGAGAATTTCACTGAGCAGCATGTGGAACATTCGAATGCGCTGCATTCCGTGCTGCGTGGCCGCGGTTCCTACATGGTCGGCCCGCTGGCTCGCTTTAATCTGAACTTCGACAGACTGCCGGACGTGGCGCAGCAGGCAGCACGCGATTGTGGACTGAAGGTGCCCTGCCGCAATCCATTCCGAAGCATCGTGGTGCGGGCGGTCGAGCTGGTTTTTGCCTGCCATGAGGCGCTACGCGTGATCCGCGAATACGAACCGCCTGCCGTGCCTCGCGCCCAGACACCGGCACGGGCCTCGACCGGGCAGGCTGCCACGGAAGCGCCCCGCGGCCTTCTCTATCATCGCTACATCCTCGATCAGGAAGGGCTGATCACTTCCGCCAAGATTGTTCCTCCCACTTCGCAGAATCAGAAGCGGATTGAAGAAGATCTCTGGCACTTCGTCAGCCAGGTTGCCACGCGCCCGGCCGGTGAGATCACCTCGAAGTGCGAGCAGGCGGTGCGCAACTACGATCCCTGCATCTCCTGCGCAACCCATTTCCTCCGCCTGCATCTGGAGCGGGAATAGCCGTGGCCCTTCGCATCATCGGCTGCGGCAACCTCGATCGTGGTGACGACGCGGCTGGTTTGCTGGTCGCTCGCCGCTTGCATGCGGTTGTTGTCGACCAGGGTGTAGACGGCTTGGGTGTCGAAATCCGGAATGTCACGATCCTAGAGCAAAGCGGCGAGAGCTTCTCGTTGATGGACTGCTGGGCCAGTGGTGACGACGTCATCCTGGTGGACGCCACCGCCCCCATGGGAACACCCGGCAAAATCCAGGTATGGAACGCCTGCGCCGATAAACTGCCGGAAGATGCCTTCCCCTGCTCCACGCATGGGTTCGGCGTGCGCGAAGCGGTGGAACTGGCGCGCGTCCTGGGCCGTCTGCCGCTAACCCTGCTGATTTGCGGCATCGAAGGGAAGCGATTCTCATTGGGCGCGACGGTTTCCCCGGAAGTCGATCGCGCAGTGGAATCCGTGGCCCAGGAACTTCTTGAACGTGCCCGGACCACGGCCGGTCCATGCCAAACTATGCGGAAGCGCACGATCGCAGGTTAGCGGGTCGGACTTTCTGCTGTCGTGGGATCGATTACCGACTTGATCTCGGCGATGTGATTGGCCGGAAACTGGCCTCGCCGGGCATGTTCCCGAATGATCTCGGCATTGGGTGCGACATAGACGCAGTAGATTTTGTCATCCGTGACATAACTTTGAACCCACTGAATCTGCGGCCCCAGGGCCTGCAGCACTCCGCATGAAGTTTGGGAGATTGCCTGGAGTTGCGCCGCGGTAAGTTTTCCCGCTCCGGGCAATTCGCGCTCAATCACATACTTGGGCATTCGCAGTCTCCTTTGAGATGCTGTTGTCTCACACTCGCTGGCGTTTGGTTCACGGCAAAGAACCAACACAGAGCCGAAAGAGAACGCCACATTGTAGCGCAATGGTTTGTGTCAGGCGGACGGTTTCTTGTGGATTCAAGCCGGAATATGCGAACATGAGTTCATGTTTGTAAAGGATAACGCCTATGAACCTGCGTCTCTTTCTCTATGGCCTTGGCATCTGGGTCGGCGCCACGCTCGCGTCGCGCTTCGCAGGGCAGCGCTTGCTGCACCCGGGCCACGGCGTGGGCACGGTCATCCTGTTCGTCGCCAGTTTTGCGGGGACGGCCTGGATCGTACGCCGTTTGTGCCGCCGCGTTCAGTTGCCGCGCGAGGAGTGGCTGGGGGGTGCGGTCTCCGCCCTGTTGCCGACACTGTTGCTCGATCCATTCTCCAGCGCATTTTTCCCGCTCGTGTTCCCCAACATGGCGCCTGAAGTGGCGGGCGTTTTCGGAGGCTGGATGCTTATCTGCTGCGCGGGCGGCCTGCTGGGGGCGAGTGCGGGCCGACGGAGCCGGACGTGACCGAGCGCCCGAACCTGCTTGCCGGGGAAGACCTTCCCGCAGAGCCAAGTCAGAAACGGAGTCTGGAGAAGCGGGCACGGCTGAAAGCCGCGGCGCTGGCGCTGTTCGGACAAAAGGGATACGAGAATACTTCCGTCGACGAGATCGCCCGGCGGGCGCATCTCGCGGTGGGCAGCTTCTACCAGCACTTCCGGTCCAAGCGACAGCTGCTGCTGGTTCTGATGGACGAACTGCTCGAAGGTCTGAGCCGGCTCGACCTGCGGCCCCAAGGCAGCGCGGGTGTACGGGCAGGTTTGCGGCATTTTCTGGCCGCGGCATTCTCCCGCGATCTCCATTATCTGGGCGCCTGCCGGGCCTGGGAAGAAGCTGTGCTTTCCGATCCCGACCTGGCTCGAAAACAACAGAAAATCCGCGCCTGGACGACGGCCCGCGTCACGGGTGTGTTCACGCTCTTGCAGCAATTTCCGGGTGCGCGCTCCGAAGTGGACGTTCCGGCACTGGCACGCGTCATGGACAGTTTCTTCTGGAGCTTGCTGGCGCAAGCAATTCGCCTGCACAAGGCGGAACTCACGCAGTGGATCGATTCTGCCACTCACCTCATCTACCACGCGCTGTTCATCGACCAGGCTCAGAAGAGCCGCGCAAAATAGACCCAACCGCGAAAAGTTCATTCAAATCAGGCAATCCGTGAGTCTGTGATGAGGGTCACTGCGTGCCGTGCAGAATTCTGTCAACTATGGTGAGGTTGTGTAAGTCTGCGTCTGATTCTGTTGGTTCGCAGGAGCACAGCAAATGAGTAAGCGTATCTGTCCCTGGTGGCTCGGCTATGTTCTCGCCAGCCCTCTGCGCCGGTTGATGCAAGATCCCGGTGCGATCGTGGAACCGTATGTCCAGCAGGGAATGACTGTGCTGGAACCGGGGCCCGGGATGGGGTTCTTTACGCTGGAACTGGCACGCCGGGTTGGCCCAAACGGCCGCGTCGTAGCCATAGATGTGCAACCGCGTATGGTCGCCGGATTAAATCGCCGGCTGAAGAAGGCGGGTTTGCTGGAACGCGTCGACGCGCGCATCGCTCCGGCGGACTCTCTTGGTCTCGCGGATCTGCGGGGAGAAGTTGACTTCACGCTGGCCATGGCCGTCGTCCACGAAATGCCGAGCCCGAGTTGGTTTTTCGGTCAGGCTGCGGACGCGATGAAGCCAGGCAGCACGCTCCTTCTGGTGGAACCATCCGGCCACGTAAAGGAAGCGGAATTTCAGGATGAACTGCAGGCCGCGGTTGCCGTTGGGTTTACTCCCACAGATCGCCCCGTCATCCGCCGCATTCACGCCGCAGTCTTGAAGAAAATGGCGGCTTGACATCCGCTCTGAGAGTTGGCCGCGCTGAGATTCTGGACGTTGGACTGGCGAAGCTCACCTGTGGTGCAACGTACTTCTTGTGCTACTGGTCGTCTTTCTTCTCCTCTTCCTTGGGCAAAGGCTTCTCGATCGGTTTGCGCGGCAGCATCTGGTCGCGCATGGCGGCGTCGTAGACAAAGCTGGCGACGATGACGCTGATCTGCTTGAGATCGTCAGGCTGCAAGCGGTCGTAGACGTCCATGTTGGAGTGATGGGTGCGCGTCTCGTATTCGATGGGATCCTGAATGAACTGGAATCCCGGAATGCCGACGGCATCAAAGGAGAGGTGATCGGTGCCGCCCGTGTTGCGCATGGTCATCGTGGTCATGCCCAGGTCTTTGAAAGGATGCATCCAGGCTTCAAAGATGGGCGCCACGGCTTCGTTCTCCTGAAGATAAATGCCGCGAATCTTTCCCGTACCGTTGTCCACGTTGAAATAAGCTGAGACCCTGGCCTGCTCTGGCTTGACGGTTACGGGTCCAGCTTCGCGCCGTGTGAGCGTAGGCATGCCCTTCATGCCCGGCGTGTCCATCGGCGGGCGTGATCCAAAATGCTGCTCGACATAGTTCTGCGATCCCAGCAAGCCTTCCTCTTCGCCGCTCCACAGGCCAATCCGGATGGTACGCCGGGGCTTGATGTCGAGCGCCTTGAGGATGCGAACGGCTTCCATCATCACGATCGTGCCGGCGCCATTGTCGGTCGCGCCGGTTCCGGCGTGCCACGAGTCCAGGTGGGCGCCCAGCATCACTACTTCGTCCTTCTTGTCGGTGCCGGGAATTTCGGCGAGCGTGTCGTACTGCATGGGATCGTCGTCGTAGAAAGTATTGGTGACGTTGAGTTCGAGCATGACGTCTTTTTTCTGCTGTAGCAGGCGCGCGATGCGCGTCCAGTGCTCCAACGCCATGGTGAGCTGAGGTACCGTTGTGGTCTCCCCGGTTTTGTACGACCCGCCTGACTGCACAAACACGGTGCCGCCGCCGGAGGTTTGACGGCTGTGGTCGATCACCGCCAGCACTTTCTCGTCGGCGAAGAACTGGTTCAAGTCTTTGATAAACTGCTGGCGCTTAATGAAGTCAGCAAAGCGGAACGGCGGGTGCTCGCTCGGAATCTGATATTCCCCGATCTTGGCCAGATCGTCGTCGCTCAGGCGCTTGTAGGGAGCCTCGGTGATCGGCTTCACCTCGGCATCGGCTCCCAGGATCACAATCATGCCCGCCAACTTGCCCTTGTACTTGTCGAAATCCTTCTTGTCTTCAATGGTGACGCGAATACATTTGCCCGAGACCACACCGTTAGTGCCCGGCGTCCACGCCTTGGCGTAGACGAGGAGCGGCGCGATATCGGGTGATGTCATACGGACGTTGACATACTGGTTGGCCCAGCCGCGGCCGAACGGTCCCCAGGCTTCGAGATGGGAGTTGGACAAGCCGATAGCGGTCAACTGGTCGCGGGTCCACTCGTTGGCACGCTTCATGTTGGGCGAGCCCGTCAATCGCTCGCCGATCGAGTCCATCAGACCAGAGGCAAACTCCATCACCTTGGAATTGTGGAAGCCCTCGTAGCGAATACGCGAGATGGTTTCGAGATCAACTTTTTCCTGGCACAACACGACAGGAATGAAGGAAAAGATCACAGCAAAAAGCAAGGCGAACCGGCTCAACCTACGCATGGCAAGCACTCCTGAGGGAAGAATCAAAGCGGGGATTATACAGCCTGAACTCGGACCGGAATTGTAAAGTTATTCTGGGTCGACGAGGAATGTGGTGGCGCAACGAAGGCTTACTTCTTTTTCTCTGGCTTCTCGGATGCGCGATTCTCTTCTTCTCCCACCTTTTTTCCTCCGCCGGCGGCCTTTTCGTCTTCGTCGTCGCTGTTCTTCAGGATATATTGCACGATGACGGAGATGCGCCGGTTTGACGGATCGAGAGGATCCTCGCGCTTGCGTAGCTTCTGGTCGGCAAAGCCGCGAACCTGGGTGACCTGGTCGGCACGAATTCCATTGGCCTGCATCAGCCGGCGAGCGGAATTGGCGCGATCGGCGGAGAGTTCCCAGTTGCCGTAGTTTCCGAAAGTGACGTAGGGTTTGGAATCGGTATGACCCTCGATTGACAGCTTATTGGGAAGCTGGCCCAACTCCTGCGCCAATGTGATCAGCATCTCGCGGCCGTCGCTGTTCAGCTGTGCGCTGCCGCTGTCGAAGAATGTTCCCGAAGCGCCCTCCAGCAGTTCGATGCGTAGCCCCTCGGTGGTCACTGTCATCTCGATGTGACTCTTGAGCTTGTCGAAGTCGCTCATCTGCTGCATCGCCTGCTGCAGTTGCTCCTTCAGCTTAGGCATGTTGTCCTTGGTGAGAACGAAGTTCTCGCCAGCACCCACCATGTTGGATCCGACCTTTTTGGACGTTCCGGTCGGATCCTTGAAGTATCCGCCCACGGCCTCCTGCACCTGCTTGCTGGTATTGAGCAGCCAGAGCACGATGAACAGCGCCATCATGGCGGTAACGAAGTCGGCGTAGGCCACTTTCCATGCGCCACCGTGATGGCCGCCGTGTCCACCTTTCTTCTTGACGATAAGGATCGGGCGCGCTTTATCCATTTTTTTTTCGGCGGAGTCTCACTAGGCGGAAGGGGCTGCAGCGGCAGCCGTGGCCTCGGGCTCGGCGCTGCGGTTCCGGCAGGCCTGCTCCACCTCCTTGAAAGATGGCCGGACATGGCTGGGCACAGCTCGCCTTGCCACTTCCACCGCCATGATGGGAGCGGTGCCTTTCAAAAAGGACACCATCAGAACCCGCAGCACACAGAGATAAGCATGTTCCTCCTCCGCCGCCTTAGTCATGTTCGCGGCGATGGGCCCGACCAAGCCGTAGCACAGCAGAATCCCGAGAAACGTACCCACCAGAGCCGCGGCAACCTTGTGTCCAATTTCTTCCGGCGGTCCGCCCAGTGCCCCCATGGTGATGACCACGCCCAGCACGGCCGCCACAATGCCCAGGCCCGGCAGGGAGTCGGCCATGGTGCTGAGCGCGGCTGTCGGTTGGGTGGCGTCGTGATGGTGAACCTCCAGATCGAGATCCAGCAATTGGTCGAGGTCGAAGGCGTCGACGCCGGTGACCGCCATGCGCAGCGAGTCACATACGAAATCGCGGATGTGGTGATTCTTCAGTACGGCCGGGCCCTTGGAAAACACTGGACTCTTTTCCGGCTCCTCCACGTCGCTCTCCAGCGCCATAAGCCCATCCTTGCGGGCCTTGTTCAGCAAGTCGTACATCATTTTCAAGGAGTCGATGTAGGCCTGCTTGTTGTACTTGGAGCCGCCGAAGACCACGCCAATGCCGCCCGCTATCTGCTTGAGGATGTGCAGCGGATTCGCGACCAGCACAGTTCCTACGGCGGCGCCGCCGATGATGACCAGTTCCGCCGGCTGAATCAGTACGCGCAGGTTGCCGTGCTCCATCAGGTAGCCCGCAACCACAGCGCCGAAGACAACCACGATGCCGATGATCGCGAACATGAGTCAACTCGTTGTGGATGAATTGGTGGCGGCGGCTGCTTGACTCCCTGGCCTGGGCCGATTGCCCGCCACCGACTGCAGCGCTCGCTCCAGCAGCGACTCCACCGTGTCGCCAGCCCGGGTGCTAGCTCGTCCGATCGAAATTGCGACGGATATCTCTTCTCCCCACCACTCGATGGTGGCACCGGCCATCATTTTGCCCATTCTCTCCCCGACCGCCTGCAACGCTTCTTCGCTGCACCCGTTTAGGATCACCAGAAATTGATCCTCACTCCAGCGGCCGACGAAGTCCGAGGGCCACACGGTGTTCCTCAGCGTTCGAGCCATTACGCGCAGCATGGCGGTAGCCGCATCCTGTCCGCAGCGGGTACGGAACTTGCCCAGTTCGGTCGCTTCGATACAGACGATGCTGAAGGGAATGTGCAACTCGGCAAATGTGCCCAGGGTTTCTCGCAGGTGGGAGTGCATCATGACGCGATTGGCCAATCCGGTGACATCGTCGAGGAAGCCCCCGACCTTCATGGTTTCTTCGTTTGGGTCGGGATTGTCTGAAGCGCGCGGTTCCTGGAAGCTCTGGATCGCACCGATGATCGATCCGCGTCCATCGCGCAGCGGAATCGTCCAGGCGTGCACGGGAATGCGATGTCCCGCTTTGTGCTGAATAAAAAAACCGGCTTCCACTGTCTTGCCGTCGTGTAGGGCCGTGGTGAGCGGACACTGCTGCGTGCACTGGTTACAGTTGGTGTGGTTGCATTGCGGCACGATGCTGTCGAAGCAACGATGCCCCAGCATCTCGATGCGCGTCCGCTCTGTGATGTGCTCCGCGCCGTCGTTCCAGAGAATTATCTTTCTGTCCAAGTCCACCACGCAGATACCGATGGGCAGGCGCTCCAGAATGCTGCGGTAGATCTCGGGATCTTGAATGGTAGACACCGTTGTTCGACGACCCTCTTGCTGGTTCCTTCATCGGCAATGTCGCGGGCCAACTTCAGATGGGGGAAGTTCCCGAAAATGGTGCAAGTTTCTGCGACGTCGCGAAAAAGTGCCGTTTTTTCAATCAGTTGACCGAATGGCACTTTAGGGTATGGGGATGGCACGGTCGTGCTATTTGCTAAAGGCCGACATGCGTTTAACTTCACAAATGAGCAGTTCTGGGGGAGGGCTGCCCGGGCGCCTCGAACTCGAAAGAGTTCGAGGCGCTCGTCATTTTGGGCGAATTTTGCTGGCGTTCTCCTAGCGTCCGTAGCGCCCCATCCACTCCGCTTGCGCCAGGATGTGTCCCTTCATCGCGTCTTCGAGTGCGCGCTTACTGACATTGCCCTTGAGTTCGAGCGTGGCGTCGAGCGCGAAGAGCTTGAAATAGTAACGATGAGGCTTGCCCGGTGGCGGACAGGGTCCGTTGTAGCCCGCCTTGCGAAAATCATTTAGCCCTTGTCGGGAACCGTCCGGCAGTTGCGCAGTCTTGGCCACGTTTTCTGTCAATTGGCGGCTTTCTGCCGGCAAGTTCCATAATACCCAGTGGTTCCAGTTGCCTACGGGCGCGTCGGGGTCGTCGGCCAACAGCGCCAGACTCTTGGTTCCGGCCGGCGGATCGCTCCACGTCAGCTGCGGCGACACATCGGCTCCGTCACAGGTAAACTTCTTCGCGATGTCGCCGCCATTGGAGAAACTCGTGCTGGAAAGGGTGAGCGCCACGGGACTGCCTCCGTTTCTCGCCGCTGCGGAACCAACAGGCGATGACGATTGAGCGGGAATGGTCAAAAGCAAGGCAAGAGATGCAACCGCCACGAAAGCGGGGGGCCACGTTGCCACAGTTTGCGGGGTACGTGAACAGTCTCTCTCGGGATAGGGATGCGTTCTCACTCAATGCTCCGAGATCAATTAGTAGAAATCGTGAAGTTGACGGTGATCTTGGCTTGAGTCTCGACCGCTTCGCTTCCTTCAAGGTGCGGCTTGAAGTGCCACTGCCGGACCGCATCTTGCGCCGCGGTAGCCAGAATCGGCGGACCGCTGATCACCCTGAGATTCTGGATGACGCCGTCCTTTCCCACCAGCGCCTGCAGGATCACCGACCCTTGCACTTTCATCTGCCGGGCCAGCAAGGGATAACTCGGCTTCACTGGGCGGGCCACGACTTGCGACGTGTCGGCCGACATTTGCACGCGCTCGGCGGCATCATTGGTCAGGTTGGCCGCGGTCTCGGTTGCGCTGGCGGGGGTGGTGTCCAGGGTGGGCTGCGCCGGCATGCCCGGCTGCAATTCCACATGCACTGAGTTGCTTCCGGGTCGCAACGTGCGATGCGTATCCCCCGCGATCACTTCTACCTCCAGCGGAGGCAGCGCGGTGCGCGTAGCCGTGATGACCGGACCCGCGGGCTGGTCAGACGGGGCGGTCAAATCCGCAGTGGCGACTTTGGCCTGAGGCACGCTGCGATGCTTCCGCTTGGCTGCCGGGATGGGCTCTGTGGTGACCATAGCCGGCGGCTGTTCGATCGGCGCCTCGTTCGCTATTGGAGAACTCTCTACCTGTTCCGCGTCAGCTTCCGGCTCAGTGCTAAACCAGAAATCGCGGTCATGATAGAGCACGATCCCCAGCGCCAGCAGGAGCAGGCACAGGGCCCCGACCATCAGGCCGCGCTGCTTGGGGTCGTACGGCTCGCGCTTCTGGGCGTCCGCCACCAGGGCTCGGTCGCGTTTCGGCGCTAAATTCTTCTGCTCCAACATGCAACAATCCCAGTTTCCTCGAGGGGGCTCTGTCGTTTAGTATGCCTCGAAAACGTTGCCACAGCCAACCCAAAGGTGCCAGGATGCGGTGCAATCTTGGTACAGGAGGGGGTGTTATCCTCTCGCCCGGGTATGGTTACCCGAAACTTTGCCCGGTCTCAGGAATCTCATGGCTGCGCAGACAAAGGGACATGAGGCTTGCGGGTGCGACATGGACCGTAAAATCGATCAGAAGAACTTCCGCCAGGTGAACCGCCGCGAATTGCTCAAGCTTACGCCGGTGATTGTGCTGGGCGCTTTTGCCATCCCTAGCTTGCAGGATTCGCTGCTCAGAAAAGGTCTTGGCTTCAGCGACTGGGCCTCGGCGCGCCTTTTCCGCTCTGGCCACCTCGCGCCGACTTTCGACGAAGCCGACCTGACTCCTTTCGAAAGGTTTCCCATCAACGGCTATGACGTGGATGATCCTGGCGTGATTTTTGAGAACTGGAGCCTGACTGTGAGCGGCGCGGTGCAGAAGCCGGGAGACTACAAACTGGACCAGATCCGGGCCCTGCCGCGCATCCGCCAGAACACGCGTCACATCTGCGTCGAAGGTTGGGACGTGATTGGCCGCTTCGGCGGCGCGCGGCTGTCCGACTTCCTGAAGATGATTGGCGCCGACCTATCGGCCCGCTTTATCACAGTTGCCTGCGCCGACGATTATTACGAATCGCTAGATATGGCCACGGCTCTGCATCCGCAAACCTTGCTGTGCTACGAAATGTATGATCAGCCACTGACTCGCCAGCACGGCGCGCCGCTGCGTTTGAATGTGCCGACGAAGGTGGGCTACAAGCAGGCCAAGTATTTAACCGACCTAAAAGTCACCAACGTGCTGGACAAAGTCGGGTACTGGGAAGATCAGGGATATTCGTCGTTTTACGGGCTGTGAGATCTTGCCGGAGGCTCAACATGAGCGGTGCTTTCATCGAAATTATCGAGACTAGAAACAAGAGCAGCGATCCGGACGCGCCCGAAGAAGAGCCAGTAGTGCTGGCGCGGGCAGTCTACGAGCATCCTCTGGTGGTTCGCTGGTGCCACTGGCTGAATGCGATCTCGCTATTTGTGATGGTGGGCAGCGGACTGCAAATCTTTCGCGCCTTCCCCAGCTTCGGCGCCAAGATTCCGCAAAAAGATCTGCTGCACTGGCCGAAGGCATTCGCCATCGGAGGCTGGCTGGGCGGCGCCCTGCAGTGGCACTTGACCTTCATGTGGATTTACATCGCCACGGGCCTGTTCTATCTGGGCTACGAGCTCTTCAGCGGAAACTATCGCCAGGTACTTTTCACGCATCGCGACGTCCCCGGCGTGTGGCCGATGGTGCGGCATTACTTCTTCTTCGGTCCCAAGCCGCCCGCCCGCGAAGCCTACAACCCGCTGCAGAAGCACGCCTATACGACCGTGATCGGGCTGGGTGTGCTTTCCGTGTTGACCGGTCTCGCTGTCTGGAAGCCGGTGCAGTTCTCCTGGCTGGCCTGGATGATGGGTGGGTTTCACTACGCGCGCCTCTGGCATTTTCTGGTGATGTGGGCCATTTTGGCGTTTGTGCTCGGGCATCTGGTCATGGTGATTCTGCATGGCTGGAACAATTTCGTTTCCATGCTGACGGGATGGAAGAGGGATCCCGACTATTAGTAGCCTGTGGCTAGTGACCAGGCCGCCAGAGGTTTGCTATCCAAGCTGACCACTAGCCACTGACCACTGACCACTTTTTTACAACATGTCCGGACCGAAGACAGTTCTAGACAACCCGAGGCAGGCAGGCGGCGTGCACGAGCAGGATTTGATCGCGCGCGTGCAGCGTGGCGAGCACGACCTGTTCTATGAGCTGGTCCGGCCGTACGAACGCCGGGTTTATGCGGCGGCGCTGGCCATCCTGCGTAATGAAGCCGACGCGGAAGACGCGGCCCAGGAGGCCATGCTGAAGGCCTTGGCCAACATCCGGCAATTCCGTGCCGAGGCTCGCTTCAGCACCTGGCTGATTCAGATCACCGTCAACGAGGCCCTGATGCGCCGGCGAAGGGAGCGAACTGTAGTCATGGAAGGTATCGACGATCGGCGCGACGAAGAAGGTGAATATGTCCCCAGAGATTTCGCCGACTGGCGCGAGATTCCTTCCGAGGCACTGGAACGCAAAGAGATTCGGCAAAGATTAGCGGAGGCCCTGGCGACCCTCGACCGAAAGTATCGCGAAGTATTCATGCTGCGCGACATGGAGCACCTCAACATTCAGGAAACCGCGGAGACGCTGGGGATTTCCGTCGCCTCGGTGAAGACGCGGCTGTTGCGGGCGCGGCTCATGCTGCGCGATCTGCTGGCCGCCGGATGGGAGCAAGGCTGGTTCAGCCGCTTGCCGTTCGAGAAGGGGAACAAGCCATGGTAGTCAACTGCGAACAGGTCTGGCGCGAGGTTTCCAATTATCTGGAGGGTGAAGTGGACCCCGCCTTACGCTCGGCGATAGACGAGCACTTCGGTACCTGCGCGCGTTGCAAGTCTGTGCTGGAAGGAACGCGCAACGTAGTTACGCTCTACGGAGACGAGCGCATGCTGGAGGTGCCTGCGGGCTTCAGCCGCCGCCTGGAAAAACGGCTGGTACAGAATGCTCGCGCCGGCAAAGCCGGGTGGTCGACCTGGTCGGCATGGCTGGTGCCCGTGGCCGCGATGGCATTGATGGCAGGCGCCTTGCAGGTGGCTAACTCTCTGACGTTCCGCCATCCTTTGAAATCCGAACACGCGCAGCCGGGGAACAACATTCCTCCCGACATGCAGGTGCTGGTGACCGCCGATACGAGAACATTCCACGTGGCCGGCTGCAGCTTTATCCACAACAAGGGCAGCCTGCGGACTGTAACTGCGAAAGAAGCAATTCAGGAGGGATACGTTCCCTGCGTGCGCTGCCTGCGAAAATACCTGAACGTGGCGGCGGGGCGGTATGCTCCGCAGGATGAAGAGACCGCGGAAGAGCAGGCCGCCGAAGAACAGGAGCTGCGTCAGGCGGGGCACTAAGAAGCGGGTACGGAAGTCGCGACACTCAGGGTCTGAAGCCGAATTGATATGTTGGCCCCCTGAAGGCGTGCCCTGATACGAATCTCATATTCCTGGACTGCGCTTCACCACGGAGGCGTCCGTGCGACGGCTCTCCGGGACGGCTCCGTGGTGAAAGCAACTCGCTGCTAGTTCTGCTTCATGTTGTCGTCGTGCTTCATCGTGTCGTCTTTCTTCATGTCGTCATGCTTCATGCTGTCGTCTTTTTTCATCTGGTCTTTCTTGATCGCCTTCTTCGCCTTCTTGTCTTTCTTCATTTCGTCTTTCTTCATGTTGTCGTTTTTTTTCATCGAGTCGCTGCTGGTCTGATCCTGCTTCATGTTGTCTTGTTTCGTGGAATCCTGGGCGAAGGCCGACATGGAAGCCGCCAGAACGCATGCAAGGACGAGACTGCCGAAAATCCGTTTCATAGTTTCTCCTTGGAGGAATCTGATTTAGGTCGTCCGGCAGGTTTCGTACCTGCGGGCTGAGATGGGATGAGCCGCGGTTGAGGAAGTTACAATGCCAGGAAGAACCTGACCACGGGGGGCACAGAGTGAGGACAGGGAGTCGCCCTGACTGGGTGCTAGTCGCGGACTTCAGGGTTTTCAGCAGGCCAGTTGGTCGCGGGAAATCTTCAGCCCGCTCAGGTTTCCCAGGGCAGTAACCGCGACCAGTTCACTCCGGAAGAACTCGTTGGCCAGGGTTTGCAGATCTTCGGCGGTCACTGCCTCGATCTTTTCGATAAGCTCGTCGAGATCGTAGAAGCGGTCAAAGTACATCTCCTGCCGCGCCAGATTCGACATGCGGGCGGTGCTCGACTCGAGTGAGAGCATCAGGCTTCCCTTAAGCTGGTCTTTGGAGCGGCGAAGCTCTTCCTCGGGAACGGCTAGCGTCTTCAGGTTGCGGAATTCGCTCACCACCGACTGCACCACCTTCGCAGCCGAAGCCAGCGACGTGCCGGCATAGACAGCTAGGCAGCCAGTGTCGCGGTACGGATTGAGGTCGCTGTAGATGGAATATGCTAGGCCCTGGCGCTCGCGAATGTTCTGAAACAGGCGTGAGCTCATGCCTCCGCCGAGCAGCGTGTTGAGAATGTATCCGGCGTGCCGTTTTTCGTGGGCAATGGGATGCGAAGGCACGCCGATACAAAGCTGCACCTGTTCGAGGGCCTTCTTGTTGCGGAGCGTGATGCGCGAGACGACTTTGGGCGCGGACGAGTGGAAGCCATTTTTCGAGGGCTTCATGTGCTCGAAGTGTTTGGCGACGAGCTCGACAAAGCGATCGTGGTCGAGATTTCCGGCCGCCGCCACGATGATATTTCCGGGCGCGAAGCGGTGGGCATAGGCCTCAAGTACGGGCTCGCGCTCAAAACGCTTCACCGTTTCTTTAGTTCCGAGGATCGGCTTGCCCAGAGGATGGTCCTTCCAGAAGTTCTGGGTAAAGATCTCATGGACGAGATAATCGGGGTTGTCCTCGTCCATTTTGATTTCTTCCAGGATCACGCCGCGCTCGCGGGTGATGTCGGCGGCATCAAAAACGGGGTGGAGCACAAGGTCAGAAAGAATCTCAAGTGCAACCGGAACATGCTCGTCCAACACCTTGACGTTGAAGCAGATGCACTCTTTCGCAGTGAAGGCGTCCATGTTACCGCCGATGGAATCCACCTGCCGGGCAATCTCTTCGGCGGTGCGGTGCTTGGTGCCTTTGAACACCATGTGCTCGATGAAGTGGGAGATGCCGTTCCAATGAGGATCTTCATCGCGGGAGCCGGTCTCCAGCCAAATACCAATGGAAGCGGAACGGATGTGCTCCATCCGCTCAGTGATTACGGTGAGGCCGCTGGGCAGCACCTGGCGACGAATACTGCGTACTTCTTTGACCATCTCAGTAAGTGGTCCGAACCCCAATGAATTTTTCGACGGGACCCTACTATTCTTACACATCTGGCGGGGGCTGGGAGGGTGTGCGAGAATGGAGCAGTTCGGCATTTAGAATCAACGCGTTGCGAGCTATTTCTTGGGGGACCGCTTCACTACGCAGGAAACCGTCACGGCCATGACTGAGTCTCGTCCATCGTCGCTTCTGGGGTTAGATCACGACGAAATAGCCTCGCTCGTCGAAGAGGCGGGCGAGCCATCGTACCGCGCGCAGCAAATCATGGATGCGGTGTATCGCCAGCGGGTGGAATCGGTCGATCAGATTTCCACGCTGCCACAGCAATTCCGCGAGCAACTGGCGCAACGCGGGATCTCGGTGGGCTTCCCCAAGGTGGAGAAAAAATTCGTCTCTGTGGACGGCACAGTACGTTATCTGATCGCCTTTGCCGACGGTCAGAGCGTGGAAACGGTGTGGATGCCGGAAGGCGACGGAGGAGAAGCGGGCGACGGTACGGAGGCGGGCGAGTCGGCAGAAACTGGCGCCGTTGGCGGCCGGACTCACCTGTCGCGAGCCACGATATGCGTCTCCAGCCAGGTAGGCTGCGCAGTGGATTGTCAGTTCTGCCTCACAGCGCTGCTGGGCGTGAAGCGCAACTTGAGCGCCGGCGAGATCGTGGGGCAGGTGGTTGCGGTCTTGAAGGATCAGAAGATTTCGCCGCCACAGGATCGCGTCAACCTGGTGTTCATGGGAATGGGAGAGCCCTTCCTGAACTACGACAACTTCATGAAGGCGGTGCGCTTGCTGGTCGAAGGCGTGGGCGTTGCTGAATCGCGCATGACGGTTTCCACCGCCGGCATCGTGTCGCGGATTCACGACTTCGGGCAGGAGCCGGTCCGGCCGAAGCTGGCGATTTCACTGAATGCGTCCAACGATGCACTGCGCACCAAATTGATGCCGCTGAACAAGAAGTGGAATTTGGCGGCGCTGATGGCGGCGGCGCGGGAGTTTCCGCTGCGCGCGCGGGAGCGCATCACGTTTGAATACGTGCTGCTGCGGGGAGTAAACGACGCGCGCGCAAACGCGGTGGAAGTGGTGGAATTACTGCGCGGGCTGCGCGCCAAGCTGAATCTGATCGCGCTGAACCCGGGACCGGGAATTGAGTTTGCAACGCCGGAGGAGGAAAGTGTGGCAGCGTTTCAGAAGACTTTGAGGGAAGCGGGCATTCTTGCCTTTGTCCGGCGGCCGCGGGGACGGGACATTTACGCGGCCTGCGGCCAGCTCAAGCGAACGGTCGAGCTTCCCACATCACCGGCACCCCCACCGGACTCTGTTTTGCCGGTGCTGGAGGGGTAACGGGAAGTTCGACTGTGATCGTAGTTCCACCATTTTCCTGCTTCCGGCATAGCATTCGTCCGAGATGTGCTTCCAGTATCCCCTGACATGCGCTGAGCGCCATGCCGCCAAACTGTGGTCCGGTGTCGAGACCCGAGACGCCGGCATCCGGTCTCTTCCTCGCAGTACCGGCAGCAAGGTCGGCGCTGGAAACCCTCACGCTGACCAGGCCGTTCTGATGCTGGGTGGCCACAACCAGAGAACCACCAGTGCTTAACAGGTCTTCGTTCAGAGCATTGCTGATGATCTGGCCGCAGACTTGAAGCAATTGGGTGGAGTCGCCAAGGACAAGCGGAAGATCAGGCTGCAGCTCGGTGTGTACTTCGACTTTGAGGGCTTGCCAATGCGGCTGTGAGAGTTTGACGGCGGTTCGCAGGAGCATATTCAGATCCACCGGAGCTTTAGCGGCAGGACTCTGTGTGGCGAAGCTCAGCAGGCTGGCGACCAGGGACCTGGTGCGCCGCACCTGTTGGCCGATGCCGGACGCCAGCATCTGCTGTTCCGGAGTGAGCTGCGTTCCCAGCAGGAGATCGGAATAGCCCATCATGGCGGTAATTGGGTTATTCAGTTCGTGGGCAGCGCCACCGACGAGTTGTCCGATCGAGGCCAGCTTTTCCGATTCCGTGAGCTGCGCCTGCAAACGCTTGAGGTGGGCGAACGAATCTCGCGAGCGGTTCAGCAGACGCATCAATTCGCGTTCGAGCAGATGTTGCCGGGTGAAGACCATGATGCCCATCAACAGGGCTGCGGCCAGCGTCAAGACCAGGCGGAACGATAGAACGCGCGCGGGAACCCCGGCCTCGAGCAGGCTCCAGGCCGCAAAAGCCGGAAGAGAAAAAACGGCGATCATGCCCAACCGAGCCAGCCAAACTCCGGGGGCGGTGGTTCGGCGGCGATCTGCGTCAGGCTCGTGATCTGGCGTCCAAAGACCAATGACCGTGATCCAAGCCATGGAAGCCGCCAGCGGGATGTCATACAGACTGCCGCTGTAATAGCCATTGCGTGTGATGGCCCAATTGGCAATGTAGGAGCTGGCAGAATAAGTCAGGCTCGCGCCCATGAGGTTGGCGTAGACGGTCCGCCAGCCGCCTTTGCTCGTAAACCAGGCGACAGCTAGGCAGAGGAGAAAGGCCACTTTCTCAACCAGGTATCCCGAGTTCAAAGCGCGGCTGTAGGCGAGATCATCGGGGACTACGTACTGCCACGGGATCACGATCAGAACGTACAAGTAAACCCACCATACCATCAGCAGCACGAAATCAAGGGGGCCCGTACGGCCTGCGTATTCGTCCTGCGGGACTTGCGGGCGAAGCGCCACGGCGGCCATCAAAGGCACAATGTGAAGGAAGATGACGATGTCTCCCGCGAAGAGGTTGGGCACTTCCTGACGCCGCCAGACCTCGATGTAGGTCCACATCAACTGGTAGGAAAACCACATCGTAATTCCTGTAGTCATGAGCGTCCAGAACAGGCGCGGCCGGCCGCGGGAACGCAAGGCATGCGGGAGGAAGGAGAGCACTCCGGACAACAACAGCAGACACTGGATCACATCACTAAGGGCTGTCAGGCGAAAGGACTGGGGCAGCACCAGCGCGGCCAGCACCAGCGTGCCCAGACTGGCGAGGGCCCCAGCGGTCCATAACTTGGAGTGGCGCGGCAAGAGAAGTTCCCTAACCGTTCATTCTAGACGGGGAAGCCTGAGGCTTTGGGTTACTGAGGTAACCGGCTGAGTCGGGTCTCGGACCGCGGGATGCGAGGGTGGAATCCGGAACTCCGTAAAGTTTTGCTTGCTCCCGACCTTGTCCAATCAATAATATGCGAGACGCCACGTGGCCACCGCCCGCTCTGCCGCGGAGATTTGAGTCGCTTGCGTTCCCAAACCGCACAATATCGTTTCTTTTGGAGACCTGAGGCTCCGACCGACCCTAGCGAGATTCGCCGGATCGAGCGCTGGCTGGCCACGGCCCGGCTGTTCCTGGCGTTCTCGGCGCTGGTAGCGATCCGGATGGATCCCACTGAGTTGGGGTATTCACTCGCGGCTTACGGGTTGCTCGGCTTCTACATGGGCAATGCTTTCCTGATCGTGATGCTGCTGCGGCGGCGGCGCGAGTCTACGGCTTCTTTTCGACTGCTGGTACATGTGGCCGACATCATTTGGCCAGCCTTCATTTCAGTATTCGGCGAGGGGCCGCGCAGTCCCTTCTTTTTGTTTTTCGTCTTTGTGCTGGCGGCGGCAGCCTACCGTTGGGGGTTGTGGGAGACCCTGAGCACAGCCGCCGCCGAGGTTGCGCTGCTCTGGTCGGAGAGCTTCCTGCTGCTCCACGTCTGGGCGAAGCCGAACGGGGCGTTGCCTTGGCGGATGTTCACGGGGTTGCGCGTCAATCTGCAGGAGTTCGAGCCCAAGCGCTTGTTCATGCTCTCCATCTACCTGCTGGTGATGGGATTGCTGCTGGGCTATCTGGCGGAGCAGCAAAAACATTTGCGGGCGGAAAAGGCAGCGGTCGCCCGGTTGCTGGCCAAAGCGCGGGTGGAAGCGGGACTGACGGGGACCTTGCAGCAGATTCTTGGCGAAGTGCGGGCCATGTATGGCGCGGCCAAGCTGCTCATTGCGTCCCAGGAAACCCGCAGCCGCAGGATTTTTCTGGGCGAGCTAGGCGGCTCCAAATCACCGCCCTCCGAATTCGTCTGGCTGGATTCCAAGCCGCGCGACGCGAAGAATTATCTCGACGATTTTCCCGGAGACGTGTGTTACGCCACTTACCAGAAGGGCCGCTGGTCCGCAGTGGCGCTGGATAGTGAAGGGAATCAAGTCGCAGCCACGAATATGGAACCACTGGAGCGGTTGAAGCAACTCCAGCCCTTCCAGTCGTTGGTTACGGTTTCGTTTCTGCTCGGCGGTGAGTGGAGAGGACGGGTTTTTCTCTTTGACCCAACCTGGCGTGGGGAGAAGCAGGAAGAGCTGCGCTTCCTGCTGGACCTAATCCACCAGGTAGGACCGGCAGTTCACAACGTGTACTTGTTGCACCGTCTGCGGCGTCGGGCCGGAGCAGCGGAACGAGCGCGGTTTGCGCGCGAATTGCACGATGGCGCGGTGCAGTCGCTGATCGCGGTCGAGATGCAGGTGGACGTTCTCCGGCGCCAGGTAGCAAGCGGGCCCGAGATGGTTGGCGGCGAATTGGGCCGCATTCAGGGATTGCTGCGCGAAGAAGTTCTGAAGCTGCGGGAACTGATGCAGCAGATGAAGTCGATGGACGTCGACGCCACCCGGTTCCTGAATGTTCTCAACGATACCGTGGAACGTTTTGAGCGGGAGACCGGCATTGCCGCCCGGCTGGTAAGTGACCTTGACGGACTGGACATGCCGCAGAGAGTTTGCCGGGAACTGGTGCGGATTGTCCAGGAAGGACTGGTCAACGTCCGGAAACACAGCCGGGCACGCCACGCCCTGGTTCGCGTGGGGTCGAGCCCCACCCAGTGGAACCTGACGTTGGAGGACGATGGCAAGGGCTTTTCCTTTTCCGGCCGGCTCAGCCAGGAACAACTGGATCAGATCGGTAAGGGCCCCATGATCATCAAGGAAAGGGTTCGTTTGATTGCAGGCGAACTCACGATAGAATCAAATCCCGGCCTCGGGACGCGCCTGGAAGTCACCGTGCCCCGGGGCGGAGAGTTGCCGCATGAACTTTAAGAAGTCACAGCCCGTTCGTATCGTGATTGCCGACGACCATCCGATTTTTCGCGATGGCTTACGCCGGCTGCTGGAGGCGGAACCCGACCTGAAGGTGATGGGCGAGGCCTCGGATGGTGCCGAAGCGGTGAAGTTGGCGCGCCAGTTGAAGCCCGACATCCTGCTGCTGGATCTGGCCATGCCCAAGCATCCCGGCCTGGAGGCGTTGCGCGATCTAAGCACGGGAGTAAGTTCCACTCCGGTGCGCGTCATCCTGCTGACCGCGGCGGCGGAGAAAGGACAGATCGTAGAGGCTCTGCAGTTGGGTGCTCGCGGCGTGGTCCTCAAAGATTCGGCGACTCAGCTTCTTCTGAAAGCCATTCACACCGTGATGTCAGGCGAGTACTGGGTGGGCCGGGAAAGCGTTTCCAACCTTGTGCAGTATCTGCGCACCCTGATGCAATCGTCGAGCGACGAGGCACGGCAGAAGAAGTTCGGGCTAACCCCGCGGGAACTGGAGATTGTTTCCGCGGTGGTGGCGGGGTACTCCAACAAGGAGATCGCGGAGTACTT
>Ga0310038_10000241_pt1 | contig 54284 bp, 43 predicted proteins | sample Sb_taG_6_FD_200461 | JGI IMG/M metagenome (GOLD analysis project Ga0310038, IMG submission 200461) | Peat soil microbial communities from Weissenstadt, Germany - Sb_50d_4_PS metaG (v2) (version 2) | ecosystem: Environmental > Terrestrial > Soil > Wetlands > Peat | place: Germany: Weissenstadt... | reverse complement strand
CAGACAAGAACATCCATGCATTCATGCTAGCAACGACAACGCCGTTCAGCTGCGCCAGTTGCAAGCAAACCCAACCTGGGACAGAGGGGGACGCGCTAACAAAATACACTCCGCTTTGCCCGATCGGACACTACTTGTTTGGAACCTGTATGCTGTTGATGGATGGTCAAGGGCGGGTTTTCGGTGGTTCTGACGAGACTGTCACTTTCATCGGGAGGACTGGAAGAGAGGCAATTGGTAACATCCTGACCGGGGTAGAGGGCAAAGTCCTTGAGCCAAGAGCGACTTGATATGGATAATCCCATCCGCATTCAGGAGCCATCCAGGGGGCATGGGATCACCCTCGAGGCAATCGCCAGCAGGCTTTCTCTCGGGCTCCAACGCGAAAAACCTGCGCACCTTCTCATTGTCTACACTGGACAAGACGGAAACTTCGTTTGAGAACGAGGGGCAAACGGAGTCTGCCTTTCTCCCCTCGTCCCCGTACTTGGGGGGAGGGGGTGTACCCTGGAATCGCCCAACTTCCCGAATGAGCCGCCGCACTCGCTGACGCGTCTCCCACGTAAGCACCACCCAGTCAACTACCCCGCCGGGCAATCTCCCGGTAAGATGGCAAACGCACTATTCCATCGTGTCGGGTACCGGCGCAAGGGGGCGGCATGCTGCCGAACTCTCCGGAAACTGAGGAACTGCTGGGCCAGGTGAAAGACGGCGACGCCGCGGCGGTCGATCGTCTGCTGGGCGCGCAGCGCGAACCGTTGCGACGCATGATCGGCCTGCGGCTCGATCCGGCGCTGGCGGCGCGCCTGGATGCCAGCGACGTCGTGCAAGACGTGCTGCTTGAAGCCAGCCGGCGGCTGAAGGACTACCTGCAAAAACCGGCCATGCCGTTTCACCTCTGGCTGCGGCACATTGCCCGCGATCACGTGATCGATGCCTACCGGCGGCATCGGCAAACGCAACGGCGCAGCCTGGACCGTGAGCAGCCCATGCTGGCCGGACACCTTGCGGACCATTCGTCTGCCGAGCTGGCGGGACAGCTTGTCGATCCGGAGCTGACTCCCGCAACGGCGGCCATTCGTCATGAGCTGCAGAAGCGGCTGGAGACTGCGATCGTGGACCTCGAGGAGGGCGATCGCGAGATCATCTTGATGAAACACTATGAGCAGCTCAGCAATCAGGAGATTGCCCTGTTCCTGGGGCTAAGCGAAGCCGCGGCCTCGATGCGCTATCTGCGTGCGCTGCGGCGGTTGAAGGCTCGGCTGACGCCGGCTTGATCTGAACTCGGGAGACCAGGTATGTCGGGATCTGTCGGAGTGAAAGAAGAAGCCGGGCGCGATGAACTGCTGGCACAGCTTCTTGGCGAGCTGACCGAACAACAGCGCACCGGCCGCCAGCCTGATATCGATACGCTGGCTAGCCAGCATCCCGTGGTGGCCGATGAGCTGCGCGAGCTGTGGGCCGCGGCGCAGATTGCCGAGCAGTTCGCCCACCAGGGTTCTCGCTCCCGATCCACCGTGGAATTGGCCGCGCTCGCGTCTGCCCCCGCGCATGCCCCTTCAAGCTCACCTTTGCCACGCGCGTTTGGCGATTATGAACTTCTTGAAGAATTGGGCCGGGGCGGCATGGGTGTGGTTTATAAAGCCCGGCAGCGACACCCGGAACGGACCGTGGCGATCAAGATGATCCTGCGCGGCGCACTTGCTTCCAAGGCCGACCTGACCCGTTTTCGCGCGGAGGCCCAATCCGCCGCTCGGCTGGAGGCTCATCCCAGCGTGGTGGCCGTGCATGAAGTGGGTGAGGTCGACGGCCAGCCGTTTTTCAGCATGAGATACGTCGAGGGAACCACGTTGGCCAAGCTGATTTCCGAGGGCCCCTTGCCCCAGTGCGAAGCGGCCCGGCACCTGGCCGCGATCAGCCAGGCTGTCGAATACGCCCACCAGTGCGGCATCCTGCACCGCGACCTCAAGCCGTCAAACGTGCTCATCGACGTGCATGGCCAGCCGCATGTGACCGATTTCGGGCTTGCCAAGCGCGTCGAGGGTGGGGCAAGCCTCACGCAGACTGGAGCGATCGTCGGCACGCCCAGCTACATGCCTCCCGAACAGGCGAGCGGCAGCCGTGGCGTCCTCGGCCGCGCCAGCGATGTGTACAGTCTCGGCGCAATTCTCTATGAGACGCTCACCGGCCGGCCGCCGTTCAAGGCGGCCACGCCCCTGGATACGGTCCTGCAGGTGCTGGAACAGGACGTCGTGCCGCCGCGCATGCTGAACGCCAAGGTCGATCGCGATCTGGAGACGATTTGCCTCAAGTGCCTGCAGAAACCGGCGGATCTCCGCTACCCCACGGCAAAGCTTCTCCAGGAAGACCTGGAATCTTACCTGCAAGGCGAGCCGATTGCCGCGCGGCCCTTGAGCGTCGTCCATTTTCTGGGCCGCATGCTAGGCGAAACGCACCACGCTGCCGTCTTGGAAAACTGGGGCCTGCTCTGGATGTGGCATAGCCTGGTGCTCATCGTGCTTTGCTCCGTTACGAACGTGATCGCCCTGAACGATGTGAAGAGCGTATTTCCCTATCTGGGAATCTGGGGCGTCGGCCTCGGCACCTGGGCATCGATCTTCTGGGCACTGCGGCGGCGGGCGGGGCCGGTGACTTTCATCGAGCGGCAGATCGCGCACGTCTGGCTCGCGAGCACGCTCGGCAGCATCAGCCTTTTCGGCGTCGAGCTGCTGCTGGGTCTCAAGGTGCTAACGCTGTCGCCAGTCTTGGCGGTGCTCGCGGGCATGGTCTTCTTGATCAAGGCAGGCATGCTTTCGGGATCGTTCTACGTGGCCGCGGCCGCTTCGTTTCTGACGGCGGCGTTCATGGCCGTTTTCCCGGAAGTGGGCCTCTTCATGTTCGGCCTGGTGTCCGCAGCTTGCTTCTTCATTCCGGGGCTCAAGTACTATCGCCAGCGGCAACAGTCGTCTCGTCTTGCCAGGTAAGCTCGGACAATCCCTCAACCGCCGCTGCGATCTGGGCCACCAGCTCTTCGGCACGCGACGCCGGCGCTCCCGTGAATTTCGCCAGGTGAATCATCGACACCAACTCGCGCACCCAGGCGAGCGTTCCCATCAGGTCTTCGTAAGCACGCCGGCGAACGTGGCGAAGGCGCTCGATATTCTGGCGGCGCACCTGCTGGCTGTGCCGCAGACGATCCGTAGCGGGCGCTGACAACGGGCCGCTGAGAGCGTCGCCCGGAACGGGTTCCTCCGCTTTCGCATATTCCGGCAGCGCCAGCAAGCGATCCATTTCGCGGATGCGCTCGCCCTGGGCCGTCCAGGCCGTGCGCAACTCGTGAATGCGGTCCTTCTCACGCGCCAGCACACCCTCGGCCCAGCCGTCCAAACTGTTGAGCGCTGCCTCCAGCTCCGCGTCCACCTGGTGGATGGCGTTTGTCATATCATCTGCCGGCGGCGGCGCTGGTTGAGCGGGCTCTTCGACGACCACCCTCTTGCGGGCGAGGAGGATGGGCACGTAGATCGGCCAGAAGGGAATCGCAGTGAAGAAGGAGAACCAGCGTTCCGCTGCATCCTTGCTATTGTCGTAGGCAACGACGGCCAGCGCGACTCCGAATCCCAGCAGCAAGTAGATCAGAACTGTAGGGCCCAGGCTCATGGGTGCTCTCCTTTCAGTTTGGAAGGCCAGGGATGCCGCTGCCGCTCACGTAAACTGCTTGGCAAGATAGTCCCACAACACGTAGATCATGACCGGCGACACTGCCGTGTACACAGCGGCCCAGGAGAGGGTCAAGCGCCGCAGGAAGCATTCTCGACGCTCGCGCCTTTCGGGAGGGAGCGTATAGGCCATGCTCCGCACGCCCCGGTAGATGGACCTCACGCCTTCGAGTCCGGCGATGAATGGCAGGATCAGCCCCAGGTAGAGGCACACTTCCAGATAGGGGGCACGCGCCTGAAAAACGATTAGCCCCAAGATCACAGCCACGTAGATCGGCAGGATGCCAATGAGCACAATGGCAGCCGACGCCTTGCTGCGCACCACCTGGCCGACGACTTGCAGCATCGAAAGCTTTACGCCCGCGAGCAGGCTGAAGAAATAGAAGCTCGGCAGACAGATACAGGTAGTTGCGACCAGGCCGACGATGTAGGCGACGACCAGAGCAAGCGCCGAGCCGTTCGACCAGCTTGCAGGCGGCGCGGGCAGCGGCTCCCTGGCCGGGTAGGCATCCGGCGGCGCCGTGTTCAAGATGACAACCATGGCGATCGCATAAAGAAAATAGCTGACCAGTGCGATGCCCAGTAGTTTCGGGATGAGCTGGATCGGCTCTCGTTCATCCTGGTTCATCAAGGCGTTGAGCCGGGCCGGGCTCTTGAGGACCAGCTCGACCAGGCCAAAGGCCGAGCGCTCATTACCCTCGACGAGGAGCGGCGGCTCTGGGTCTACCGGCAAGGCTTCAGGCAATGACTCCGCTAACCAGGAAGGATCCCTCGAGCATCCTGAACGATGAGACGGTTCCTGTGTCGCTTTGGTATTCATGGATATTCCTTTCAAATAATCGTCGTGTGAGGTTATGGAGGGGGGGCCGGGGTCTCAGACGAAGAACTGGTGCACTCGGTTAAGCACGTCGCCCAGGGCAGAAAACTGAAAGAGCCCGAAGGCGTAAAACAATTCGCCGCCAATCGCGCCGACCAGCAGCAGCCACCAACCCGGCGTCTTGCCGCGGTTGGGTTCCAGCGCTGCCAGGACCCGGCAGAATACGTCGATCATTGCGACACCCACCGCGGCAAATACGGTCAGGTGGATGAGGAGGATCACGCCGCCATGTGTCGGCAACGCCACGCTGAAAAACCAGGCAACAGGAATCGAAGCAATCATTGCCAAACCGCCCCAGCTTGTGGTTACGAGGGCGGCAAGGAACGTAGTGCTGACTCGTAGCCGGGAGCCGGCAAGGCTGTTCAGGACATAGAGTGCGGGCAGCGGCAGACTCCACGCAATTCCCGCTGCGGCCGTGCAGCGCAGGCTGTCCAGAAGCATCTCTCGAGTGCCGCCGAGCAGCCCCATGATCATGCCATACGTGGTGGTGCCGAGAATCGCGGTCAGAGACAGCGCGAGGAAAACAGACCAGTCATAGGGGGCGCCTTCGTGATGCCAGCGCAACGCGAACGCCTCGGGTTCGCGGAGCGCCTGGCTGATATGCGCAAAGCTGGCACGCAGCCTGGTGCGAAACATGAATCATCTCCTTTCTGAAGAACGCGGGAGGTCGACTGGGTTATGAACCGCGAATGTTTCGACGGATTAACCGCGCGAAGGAGAACCTTTCACCGGTTAATCGAGGCAAGCCGTCGCGGTTACCTGATCTGCGTGCCGTGGTCGATCACGCTGGTTTCTATCCTTGGATGCTGACGGCGTTAAACGGAGGTGCAGCCATGAATTTGCTTTCGCGTATCGCTGAGCTGCTCGACTCGGCGCTCGACGATTCACCCAATGAGCCGGGCGGCGTGCCCGAGGTGCTGGCCGACATCCTGGAAGACATGAAGCAATGTCTGGACGATGTGAGGCGAATCACGGTCGCCGCGCTCATCCGGCAGCGCCGGCTTGTGCGCAACCTCAAGACCCAGCGCACGCAAGCCGATTTGTGGCGCCGGCGGGCGCGGGCCGCTTCCGCCTGCGGGGACGAAGTTTTGACACGCCGGGCGCTATCTCGTCAGAAGGAACACGAGGAAATGCTCACGCAACTCCAGGCCGAACATGCGGGGGCAATGCAAACTGCTGATGGCTACAAAGACTTGCTTCGCGATTTGGAAGGGCGCTACGAACGGGCCAAACTGCGCCAGTGCACGATTCTGGAGCTGGCCCATGCGACTGTTTTTGCAAACGGCGAGCGACTCACGGAGAGTTCCGCCTGGGCCCAACGATTCCAGCAACTGGAACGGGAATTGGCTGCCCTTGACCAGGAGTTTCGGGGCGAGTTGCCGTGAGGGGACCGATCCGGGACAGTCTTTGCGACTACTTTTATATAGTGACTGAACCCGGCTGGATCAGATCGGGAGTTTCTGAAAAGATTCAGTAGCTCAAGCTGGCAGCTTGAGCTACGAGAGAATTGATACCGGATTGCAATCCGAGACAGCACGAGGGTAGTGGCTCAAGCTGAAGCTTGAGCTACGAGAAAATTGATGCCGGGGGGACACTAGCCTGTGGAGAGATCGTAAAGTCTGGTTGGCCGCCCAGAGGATGTATCGATGCGGAAAGTGCAAGGGCCGTTCAAGACAGTTCTGATGCAAAAACTGCAAGGCGTCCTTTATATCGCTCTGTGTCTTGGGGTGGGTGCCGGCATTGCCTATTTTGCCCGAGGCATGTGGCAAAAGAAGCAGGAAGACAAGCTGCAAAGCGAATTCGGTCCGGCGTCGGCAGCCGAGATGCAGCGGGCTTTGAGTCGCGGCAGCTCCGCACTTCCCAAGCAAGAACATTGGGCCGCCTCTTGTACGGCAGGGAATACGACGCTGACGCTTGACCTCACGAACCTGGGCAAGTTTTCCCTGACGAATGTCCGCTATACCAGGCTCGTGCTTGAAGCAATCACACCTGAAGAAAGCCTGCCCGTCCAAATTGCAGAAATAAAGCCCAGCGAGACTGCCCATCTCGCATTTCACTTCAAAAACGTTCCCTGGGAGCGACTCTGTGAGGTCAAGAACGTGTACAAGGCCAGTCTCGACGTGGACATGAGCTGTGCGAACTCGCAAGGGATCACTTCGGAAAAACTAAAGGACGTTCCCGTCACTCTCGACCTTGCGAGTGTCAAAAAGCTGGAAGAAGCGCGCTTGAAAACGACCACCAAGTAGGGCGGAGCCATGCTTACACATCCGAGGGAGGAATCACGTTTGCAGCATCCTGAAGTGAGGGCTCTGACCGACAGAGATTTTGCACAGGCTAAAGCCGTCATGGGCCGGGCGTTTGAGAATTATCCCCTGCTGCTTTACGTGGCCCCGGATGATCGCCGGCGACCTCGGGCGACATGCGCACTGTACGGTTCTGTGATGCGCTACTGCCTCTCCGCCGGTGAGGTGTATACCACACCTGATGTGGCCGGGGCCGCCTGCTGGCTGCCACCCCATCGGCCTTTCCCAACCTTTCTGCGAATGGTCCGCTCAGGTATGCTCAAGCTGCCCTTTCAGTTTGGTTGGACCGGTTTCTCACGCTTGAGCGCCTTCGACACCATCGCCGAGAAGATCCACCATGAGCATGCCCCTGGGCCACATTGGTATCTCTGGGCGATTGGCATAGAGCCGGGGCGACAGGGCCAGGGCCTCGGCAGAGAGCTCATGCAGCCGATTTTTGCGCAGGCTGACGCAGCTGGGCTTCCTTGTTATTTGGAAACGCACAAGGAATCCAACACGGTGATTTACGACCGCTGTGGGTTCCGCATTGTGTGCGAAGCCCAGGTTCCCGGCCATCCGGGCAAAATCTGGGGCATGCTCCGGGAGCCGGTTGGTACAGATGAGAGGAATACGGCTAATGGGACGGATAGTCGCTAAGCCTGCCGGAACCCTGACGCAGGTGAGGAGCAACCAATGAGCGAAGTCGATACGGTGCGTCTTACACAACTGGCCAAGCGGGCCGGTTGCGCGGCAAAACAGCCGCCGGGATATCTGCTGCCGCTACTGGGCAAGCTACCGGTCGTGATCGATCCAAATGTGCTGGTGGGAAGTAGCACCGCGGACGACGCGGCGATCTACAAGTTAACCGACGACCTTGCACTCGTGCTGACCACCGATTTTTTCACTCCCATCGTCGATCGACCTTACGATTTTGGCGCGGTCGCTGCCGCCAATGCGCTCAGCGACGTCTACGCGATGGGAGGCAAGCCGTTGACTGCCCTCAACCTCGTTGGCTTCCCCGATCAGAAACTCGGTGTCGAGGTCTTGGCAGAGATTTTGCGCGGCGCAGCGGACAAGGCCGCCGAAGCTGGCATCTCCATTGTCGGTGGGCACACGATCAAGTCGGAAGAACCGATCTTCGGTCTGTGCGTGGTTGGCACCGTCCACCCTCAGAAGGCACTCACCAACAGCGGCGCTCGGCAGGGCGATCTGCTGATTCTCACAAAACCCATTGGGCTGGGCATCATCACTACCGCCGCGAAAAACGGCGAAGATTCGCTCGGCGCGATCCAGGAGGCCATTGGGGTCATGACCACGCTCAACCGCGTCGCCGCCGAGGTGCTAGGCCAGTTCGACGTGCACGCCTTGACCGACGTGACCGGTTTCGGGCTTCTGGGACATTTGCGTAACATGACCGCCGCCAGCAGCGTGAGCGCCACCATCTGGGCGGACGCTGTGCCGGTCCTTCCCGCTAGCCGCGAATACCTGAAAGCGGGCATCGCACCGGGTGGCACGCACGCCAACCTGCGATTCCTCGTGGACTGGGTGGCATTCGATCCGGGGATAACCAAGGAACAGCAATTGCTCCTTTGCGATGCCCAGACCTCGGGGGGATTGCTAGCCAGCGTACCTGCTTCGTTGGCGGAAGAAACTGTGGCGGCCTTGCGCCGAGCCGGGGTAGGCGCCGCCACCCTCGTCGGGGAAATCTCGAAAGCGGATGGTACAGCAATTCGAGTACTTCCAACCCGATGACCAGCTCGACAGCTTGCGCGGCGGTGGAAATCCTTGCGTTCGAGATCGCCCAGCGTGCGTCGACGCCTTCCCACTTATACTGACCATCCGGTAGCCGCGTTCGCCAGAATGCGGGGAAACCTCGTGAAACGGCCCGCATTCTAGCCAATGCGGCTACGGCCTAGGGCTATCTCAGTAGCTGTCGAATCTGTGCGCAGGGTAGAACCGTCTGAGATTACCTCAGCTTGACATTCGTGCCCAAGAAAAGCGAATGGGAGACGTGTGACGGCGGGCCGTCAGCCGCCTGGATGGGGAAGAAGCTGATCCAAGACCGATCGCTGCGGCCGCTCAATCTTGAGCTTCTTCAAAAGGTCCGTGAAGCAACTTCGCCCCCTCGCCGTCCAGCGTTGAATCTCCGCAAGCACGCTGGAGAGCGTGAAGATCGGCAAGTACAAGCGCAGCGATTCCAGGACGCTGGTCAGAATCGTTTGTCGGCGGGCCCCTGCGTACGTCTTGCTGGTGCGGCCCGTCTTGCGGGCCTCCGCCGGTGAACGGAGCGTACGCTCGGCTTCGTTGTTCGTTCCAGCCACCGGATGAGTCGCACCGTTGGGCTGCTCGACCGGCTCAGCCGTCACGAACGTGAACAATTGCTTGGCCAGTGCCAGCCGCATGATTTCCTGGACCAGCAGGCGAAAATCGTGGACGAGCCCTTGCTGCGGCGGCAACTCGGCAAACCACGTCGGTGCGCACAGATCGAAAATCTCGTCGTCGAGGGCGACCACTTTCCGCGTCCGCCCCGCGTCGCTCAGACGGCCGTCCCGCTGCACGCGGCCAGCAGCCCGATAAATGTCCACAAGCCGATCCGTGAAGGCTCGGTATGCCGCGTTGTCCGGATCTTGCAGCGTCAGCTTGATCGCCTTACGCAGCAGATGCGCCCAGCATTTTTGTGACGCCGTGAAGTTTGCATACACCGCCGCATCGTCGCTGATGACGATGCCGGTAAACGTCGCCGGATCGAGAATCTGCTTGAGCGTGTCGGCATCCTTGTGCACGCCGAAGAACAGTACGCGCGCTTTCTCCGAGAGAAACGCCCACACGCTGGAAAGACTCCAACTCGTCTCGTCGGCATGCACCACCAATGAGTTCGCCAGCAGTGTGCACAACGTCTCGAACTCGTTTTGCCAATGACGCGCCAACTGCCGGAGCAGCGCATCGGCCTGCGCTTTGCTCAGCTTCAGATTCTGAAAAAAGTTGAGCACCAGACAGGCTTTGTCGAAAGACAGGCCGACAACATAGACCAGTTGGGCAAGCGCCACGACGATCTCCAGGCCAAACTCGCTACGGCCCAGGACGCCGGGGATCTTGCCATACTGGTTGTTGGGGCCTCGATAGATGTGGTAAGCGATCAGCACCGCCCGGCCGTCTTCCAACCGCCACAGCGGACGCACGTGCGACAGTTGACAGGCATCTGGCGGGACCCCTTCGGGAAAAACAGCTTCGGTTCGCTGCGCTTGCGCGATCTTGTCCTGGGTTTTGAAGCGACCGCGTCGGCCTCGGCGTTTGCCCTTGGGGGATTTCTTGCCGCGGGCTTCCTGCCGTTTCTCCTCGGCCCGCATGGAAAACGGTTCAGCGACTTTGGGTTTTGTCGAGTTTGGGAGCTGTTTCTCGAGTTCCGCGATGCGTTGCTGGGCCGCTTGGAGTTGCTGGAGCGCGTTTTGGAGTTGCCGCTGAAGAGACGCAACCAACTCAACGAGTCGTGCGGCGTCAATCCGCCCTTCTTGCAGATCCTTTTTGAGCGTTTCGATGGCATCCATGCCCGAGCGATGCTACCCAATCCAGCCAGCCTTGAAAATACCGGCTTCACAAATTAGACAGCTACCCCAGGCGGGCTTAATTTCCTGTTTTGCGATGGCTCCGGTCACTTTCTCAGCAAGAGCATGGACATGGAAGTCTTCTGTGCCTTGGCGACGATTGCCGGCGGCGAGACAGTGGATGGAAACTTTTAGGCTGATGGTGTTCAGCCGTCTTCTGACGATGAGACGCCGGGTTCGTGCGAATCAGGAATCCCCATGAGTTTCGCAACGCTGAAATTGAGGTCTGTCAGATGGAAGGGACCCTTCTCTTTTCGCTTTTGGATGTACATGGCGCTTGGAGGAACTCTTGGCCTTGCCGGCATAGTCTTCGGATACACACTTTTTGCAAAGTCGTGGCTCAAACCTGAAAAAACACATGGCTTGCCGGCCAAGAGTTTTCAACCATGATTTTCAATTGGCAAGTTTCGTTTGTTCCTTCAGGTGCCAACCGCAATTGCATTGAGGGCCGCGACTTGATGAGACCCGGCCCTTCCAGCTCGCCGTTTGGTGGCCCGGTTCCCAGGCCAAGGTCAGCAGGCGATAGAAACAAGCGATAATGCAAAATGAGCTAGTCCCGACGCTTGGTTGCAAGAGAGATGTATGGGCCAAGTACCATTGGGAGATTAGGTTATGTCGCACTTCATTCGTTTTCTGCTCGGCACCGCGACGCTCCTGCTGTTCGTCAGCAAGAGTGGCGCAGATAAGCCCCGATTCACGATCCAAGAAATCATTGACAACGTTCGCGCCAACGAACTGTTATATGAAAACCTGGACCTTTCGTATGATTATTCATATGGAGTGGGCAAACCAATACGCTTCGGCAAGCCCGGTGAAGCCGGTCTTGCAGCCACCGACACGGTGCAATCGAAAACGCATTTTGTGAGCCAAGGGGGATTGTTTCGAGTGGATCGTCAAGGTGAGCTCCAAGGTCAGAACGGAAGGATCTCGATGGATCGAATTCGTGCTTTCGACGGCAACACGACACGTCTTTACGACCGGAAGGAGATTGGGAACATCATTGATAGCCGGAGCGAGGACGAGAATTGCCTTCGACCTCACATGCTGCTTCTGCGATTCATGAACTATTACGTTCCACTATCGACTTATCTTTCCGGTCACAAGGCAATGGCAGCCCACCCCGGAGTAAACTGGCCAGGCTACACGCTGGACGTGACGTACCAGGGGATCGCGAAGTTTGAGTCCCTGACTTGCCATCGCGTTTGGATCACCACGTTGGTGAACGGGAAACCCTATGATCGCTGGGAATTATGGCTAGCCGAAGAACGGAATTTCATTCCGGCGCGCAATTTGGCATACACGTTTCGCACCTCGGATAAGGAGGCTGTAGGCGAAGGCACTGTAAAGCTGTGGAGGGAAGTCAAGCCTGGCATCTGGTTCCCCGAAGCCACGACATTCACGGCCTGGGATGAGACTAGGATGAAACAAGACGGCGTGAAAGAGACTCAGTGGGTGGAGAGAGTGGACATAAAGAAGGTTTCTCTTCATCCGCAATATGACGCGGCGTATTTTCGTGACGTCACGTTTCCGAATGGCACGCCTGTGTACCAAGTGAGCCAGGGAAATGTCCTAAGCGGGCATGTCGAAGGCGCGCCTCAGAACGACGCCCAGCCTGCCAAGAAGATGGCGTCGCTTTGGTGGCCCTTGTTGTGGACCAATCTCGCGGCGGTAGGGCTGATTTCCTTCGGAGTCATCGCATACAGACGGCTTCGGCGCAAGCAACCAAAATGACAGCTAATCCCGTAAAGCCTGCCCGAGGACTGCCATCCTCGAACTGCCCAAAGTTTTGGTGCATCGATTTTTGGGCGCTCGTCACTGTGCAGAGAGTGTTACTCGGCTGGCATGCATTTGTCCACAGCCCTACATTCAACGAGATTGGACATTTACCTGCCGGAATCTGCCATTGGCGGTACCAGATGTTCCATCTCTACCGTGTGAATCCACCCTTGCCTCGCATGGTCGCCTCGATTCCGGTCTTGGCCATGAAGCCGGAAACAGACTGGTCGAATTACCAACTCGGACCGCATTCACGCGAGACCATTCCGATGGGCATCCGCTTTGCGAAGGTCAACGGGCCCCGAACATTCGCATTATTCGCCGTCGCTCGCCTAGGTTGTATCCCATTCGCTTTGTTGGGGGCCACAGTCTGTTGGGTGTGGGCTGGGGAACTTTGGGGACGAAGCGCCGCGAGACTTTCGCTCGCACTCTGGGTATTCAATCCCATGATTCTGGGACATGGATCGCTAGTCATGCCGGATGTTCCGGCGGCCGCGACAGGAGCCATGGCGTGCTTTCTTCTTAGGTTACCCAACTTCTTCATCCAAACTTCCCCGCGAGGTCTTTTTGGGCACCGACAAAGACCGGCGCTTCGAAGGGATGTGAACCCTTTACCTGGGTAATTATTAGGCCGTCGGCCGATGTGTCTGAGCCCAGAGTTTGCCGCAGCTGAGGTACAGGGCGCGAAGTACAGCCACGACCCCCGCGCCATCAGCGTTTGAGATGTCTTTCCTCAGCCAACCTGTTTGCGGGCGGCGGAAACTAATTCCAGGAAGTATTGTTCCGAATCGCGATCGTTCTTCTCGCGGGCCTTGGCGAGTCCCTGTTCGGCGAACTGCAGGGCGCTGGCACCTTGTTTCAAGGATAGCATCGACTCTGCCGCGGAGCCGCGATATTTGAGTTCTCCAGGGTCCCGTTCGATCAGGCGTTCGAAGACGTCGCGGGCGGAGTCGGCCTCGCCGCGCTTGCTCAGCACTTGGGCACGCCTCAGCTCATAGTCGTTGCGGCGCCGGCCTTCATTCTGTTCGCAGTCGGCCTTCTCTCCCGCGTTGACGAGGTCGAGGGCGGCATCGGTATTCTTGTCGAGCAGGGCCCTTTGAATTAGATAGTTGAAGGAGGGATAGCGATCGGCCTGGCCGGGGGCCGGCGGCCGGGCGATGATGGCGCGCGCAAAGCGGCCGGCCAATTCATGGGCATCGAGTTTTTGCGCTGTTCGCCAGGCTTCGTCGAGCTGCTCCGGGGCGAGTGCATCCGGCTGGAGCGCGCTCAATTCGGCGGCACCCATCGCATTGATGGCTGGAGCCGTCTCGGCGGCAGCTGCCGGGGAAGCCGGGGCTTCGCCGCCCAAGATGCCGAGCTTGCGGCGCAACCGATCGAAATCGTAGGCCTGGGCCGGACCGGCCGCACAGTCCTGCAAGAACTGCACCACGCCAAGGAGCTTCTTCCGCAGCGTCGGCTGGCCGGCGGCGTCGATGGGGGCCGTACCGCTCAGGGACCTGAGGGGGCGGTGGATCCAGGTGTCTTCGAAGTAGCGCTGGACGTGGTCGCGGACCTGCCGTTCCGCCTCCGCCTGATCCGTGACGCCGACGGGAATGACGAGTGCGTCGGCCAGGACCTCGCCGAAAGACGAAGGGCCGCGATGGGGCCGGCCCGGCGAGAGACTGGGGCCGGCGCTCTCTTGAAGGCTCCGCCGGGCACGGTCGAGAGACTCGCTATTGCTGCTACGCAGCATTAGGAGATTGCCGAGAATGAGGAGGTAAGCGCCGATCTTGGCCGGCTGGCTCGGCCCCGCGCCCGCCGTGACCAGTCCGGTACGCTGATCCAGCACCACGCCGCTGATCATGCCTTCTTCTTCACGCACCTGCACGCCGGCCAGGCGCCGCTCGCGCTGCCATTCCTGGAGCATGTCGAATAGTCGTTGCGGGTCCTGGATTTCGAAGGCCACCGAGTGCTCGACGATGTCGGACTGATCTTCCATGCCCTGGCCGAAGCGCAGGACCTCGGCCAGTGCCCAGGCCTTGGCGGCCCGGCCTTCATCGGGCTCGAGGGAGACATAGCGATCGAAGGCTTCCACGGCTTTCGCATTGTCGCCCAGCCAGGCGCGTGCCAGGCCCAGGTTATACCAGGCGGCCGCGTCGTCCGGGCGAGCGCTCGTGAGTCTATCGAAAGCCTTGGCGGCGTCGCCCAGCTTGCCGGTGGCAGCCTCGGCAAGGGCGCGATCCAGTTCGCCTCGGTCGCCGGCGGCGGTTTTCGGCGCGCTCAGGAACGTGTATTCGTGCCTGGCGACGGCCGGCAGGCGGGACTTCTCGCCGTAGATGGCCTCCAGACCCTGTTGCACTTCCTCGGACGGACGCAGGCGAGCGCTGATCTTCAAGGCCGCGTGGGCAGCGAGCGGGCGATTCAGCTTCAGCTCTGCTTCCGCAATCAGCGAATAGACCTGCGCCAACGTATCCTTGGCTTCCGGGTCGTACACCTCGGCCGCTTTGCGGAACAGCAAAAGAGCGCCGTTGATCTCTCCCTCTTCCTGCCGGAAGAGGCCGCGCAGCAGATGGCCGAACGGGTAGCTGGGATTGGCCTCGAAAGCCTTTTGCAGGGCAGCCTCGGCCTCGTCCACTTTATTGTTTTGGTAGAGAAGCTGAGCTTTCCGGCCCCAGGCTTCGGGGTTGGTGGGGTGAAGCGAGGTCACTTCGTCCATGACGCGCAGGGCCGCCTCGTGCTGGCCTTCCGCATCTTGCCGAAAAGCCTTATCGATCTCCACGTGAATCGGTTGGCAGCACCACTTGAATTTTTTGCCGCTGCCGCAAGGACACGGAGAATACAGGTCGAGAGCCATGCGCGACTTCTTCAATCAGGAGGTCGAGTAAATGGATGCCGTTTCGCCAATGGTTAACAATAGCAAATTGACGCGAGATTGGTGAGTAGGGCGAACATGCCCTGATTGCGGTCCGGCATGAAACGAGCGTGTGGAACGAAGGCAAATTGTTGCCGGCACGTTCCGAGGCGCGAAGTTGACACTCTCCGTTTTGTGGCCCATGCTAACTTGGAGAGAATTAGTGTTACTCGTCGTTCCCGTCCATGTAGATGCGCGAGTTTCCAATCTCAGCAACGCCCCCGTTGCCCTCGGAGGAGAGGAAACGTCCCGTGCGGGACCGTTGGCCGCGAACCATGTAGTTGAACGAGGATGCTTCCGCCATGGTGACTACGGATCTTGGAGCTTGTGAGTGGTTTGTCTGGGACCTGCGTCGTAGTAATCTTTTGGACCGCGGACAACTCGATCAAGTAGTCGGCGAATTCCTGGAAAAGAACCCCGGCGCGGAGCCGCCCGCGCTGGCGGATTTCCTGGTGAGGAAGAGCGTTCTCACCAAGTTCCAGTCCGACCGTCTCCTCCAGGGCAAGACCCAGGGTTTTGTCCTTGGCCCGTTCACGCTCATGGATGCCCTTGGCTCGGGCAGCATGGGTACCGTCTATAAAGCTCAATCCAAGAACGACAATCAGTGGTACGCCGTCAAGGTGCTGCCGCGGCGGAGCATGTGGAATGTGCGCATCGCCCGGCGGAAGGTCCGCTCTTTCGAGCAGTGTCGCCACCCCTCCGTTGTTCCCTTTGTGGATGTGGGCACTTCCGGCGGCATGCACTACCTGGCCTGGCCTCTCGTGGAAGGCGAGACCCTCGACAAGAAGGTCGAGCGCGAAGGGAAATTGCCGCCCGGCGTGGCCGTACTCTACGCGTTGCAGACGGCCGACGGCCTGGCCGTGTGCCACAAGCAAAACCTCTTCCACGGCGTGCTGAAGCCATCCAACCTCATGATCGATCTGGGCGGCCAAATCCGCATCCTGGATTTCGGCATCGGCTCGTTGCTCGCCGAGACAGAAGGCGAATCGCTGGTCGACACCATGTCCACGGCCAACTCCGTGGCCAGCGGCCTCGATTGCGCCAGCCCCGAAAGCATCATGGACCCGACCAACCTGACGCCCGTCGGCGATCAGTACAGTCTCGGCTGCATCCTCTATTACTGTCTTTCCAGCCGCTATCCTTTCCCCGACGGAACGGCCGCCGAGAAGATGATGGCACAGCAGTTCAAACAGCCAACGCCTCTGCGGGAGTTGGTCCCCGATCTTCCGGAGGGCCTGTTCGCCGTCGTCGAACGCCTTATGCAAAAGGCACCGGAAGCCCGCTACGCAAACACTGGCGAGGTCCTCGAAGCATTGCGGCCATTCGCTGCCTCGTCCTCCGATTTGCCCTCGCCTGTCCAGACTGTTGCAGCCGTCCCGCCCCCAGTGGAAAGGCCGCACGCGCCGGCACCCACGCCCGTAGCGGAACCTCGCCCGGCCCCCGCCGCCATGCCCCGAAACGCTCCGACCGCCCCCACGCTGCCCACGCGGCAATCGCTACGTGCCTCGGGCGCGCTGGCCACTGCGGCAGCACCTGCTAAGGCCAATTCGGCTCCCGCACCGGAACCAACTCGGCCGCCGGCGCGGACCAAGCCCGCACGTCGAGGGGTTTACGATGAGGAGCCCGCCCTCACGTGGGAAGAACGCCTCGGCCCCGCCGGCATTGCCGTCACGGCCGTCGTGCTCTGCGTCCTGGCCTGGCTGCTGACGTGGAAGCTCTTCTAAAAACGCGCCTTGGCATTTTGAGACTATTAAACAGAAAAAACCAAAGTGCGCGTGAATAATGCCTTTGCGCAAACAGCGAAAAACACGCCCTTTTTCACTATTCCGGAATATTGAGAATGGAGACCCGTGCAAAGGCGGCTGTCTGCCACTCAAAACCCCCATAAAATACGGCCTTTTGAATTTTGGGACTCCACAAAAAGAGCGCCCTTGTTCATTTTTACAAGGGCCGTTTTTACATCTCTATTTGCCCTCGATAATATCTATATATCTCGCCGAGCCAGCGCGCCTTCTCTGCGCCCCTCATTGCCAGACGCCGCTCCACCTGCGATGCTAATAGCAATCTACTGTCCACTGCCTGTTGCCTGTTGTCTGCGCACTCATGAACACCCCCGAACGCCACTGGATGCAGCGTGCTCTCGAGCTTGCCGAGCGCGGCCGCGGCCATGTCGAGCCCAATCCGCTCGTGGGGGCCGTCGTCGTTTGCGACGGCCGCCTGGTGGGTGAAGGCTGGCATCAGGCCTATGGCCAGGCTCATGCCGAGATAAACGCCCTTGCCGCCGCCGGCGCGGCAGCGCGCGGCGGCACACTCTACGTCACCCTCGAACCCTGCTGCCACCACGGCAAGACCCCTCCTTGCACTGACGCGGTCCTCCGCGCCGGCCTTCGCCGGGTCGTCCTGGCGATGCTCGACCCCTTCCCCCAGGTTTCCGGCCAAGGAGCAGCCTTCCTGCGCGCCGCCGGTATCGAGGTCGAAACCAATGCCGCCCTAGACGAAGCCCGCCGGCTGAACGCTCCCTACCTCAAGCTGCTGGCCAAGGGACAGCCGTATGTCCATGCGAAATGGGCCATGAGCCTCGACGGCAAAATCGCCAGCGCAACCGGCAAATCGAAGTGGATCAGCAACAAAGCGTCGCGCGGCTACGTGCACACCCTGCGGGGCCTTATGGATGCGATCATTGTCGGCGGCAATACGGTCAGGCGCGACGATCCCCTCCTGACAGTCCGCCCACCCGGACCGCGCACGCCCGTCCGCATCGTCCTCAGCCGCCCTGCCCACCTTGCCCCCACCAGTCAATTGGTCCGCACGGCCCACAAGGCGCCGGCCCTCGTCGTCAGCGCCATGCCGCTCGAGGCCGAAGCAGCGCAGCTTCTCCAGGCAGCCGGTTGCGAGGTGCTCTCCATCCCGGCCGCGGACCCCGCCGCCCAGGTCCGGTTCCTGCTCGACGAGCTGGGCCGGCGGCGCATGACGAATGTGCTTGTGGAGGGAGGATCCGAAGTGCTCGGCAGCTTCCGCGATGCCGGCGCGATCGACGAAGTGCATGTCTTCATCGCCCCACGCCTGCTGGGCGGCGCCGCTGCCGTCAGCCCCATGGCCGGGCGCGGCGCGGACGAAATTGCCAGCTCCTTGTCGCTAGCCGAGTGGCATGTAGAAGAGATCGCCGGCGACTTGCTGGTGCATGGCCGGGTCAGCCAGGCCCGATGAAGCGCCGCAGAAAGCCCACGCCGTTGGCCACATCCGCGCGGCGATCGTCGCCCAGTTCGCGTTCGACGGTTAGCCAACCGCGGTAGTCGATTTCCTCGAGCACGCTGAGCAGCCGCATCCAGTCGATGTCGCCATTTCCCAGCGCCACCTCCTGGCCCGCCCGGCTCGCCCCGGCCAACCGGGCATCCTTGGCCTTCGCATAGACGACCCGGCCCTGCAATTCCTGGCCGCTCTCATACGGATCGAAGCCATTGATCAGCAGGTTGGCCGGGTCGAAGTTGACGCCCAGCCCGCCGCTATCGAAGCGCTGCAGAAACTCCTGAACGCTCTTCCCCGCGTTCAACCCTGTTTCCAGGGCCAGGACCGTCCCCGTGCGATCGCCATGATGCCCCAGCGCGAGCAGCGCCTCGGTCAGGAGCCCCGCCCTCCCCGACTGCAGATCCTCGGGAATCCGCCCGGCCTGGATCAACACGAGGCGTGCCCCCAGGTCGAAACTCAGGCTCATCACCTGCTTGACATGATCGATGCGCGCCTGCTGGCCCTCGGCCACATCGAGTCCCTGCCGCAAGGGACAACCCAGTGCCGCCAGCTCGAGGTTATGCGAGCGCAGCAAATTGGTAAACTCGCGCCGCCCCGTCTGCGAAAGTGCCCGCGGCGCCAGATCGCCGACCGCATCGACCTGCACGCCCGCGACACTCAGCCGCTGGATTTCCTCCAAGCCGCTGCGGAACGACAATCCCAGCGAGTCGAGGCTGACACCAATTCGCAAATGCTTGGGGCCCATGGCAAGACTCCGGAGTAGGGGCGAGAGGCTAGGGGCTAGGGGCTAGGGGACCGGGGAAATTGTTGAGTGACGCATATCTATTCCACGCGCGTAGGTACGAGGAAAGCACAGCGTTTGGCCGCGAGCCAGCGGCGAGCGTGTCGACTCTGCAACGACAAGATCCCCTAATGTTCGCGCGCTCCTCACTGGGTCGCGGTTAAACGAAACCGGCCTCCGGGCGCGGAGTTCCAGACAGCAAGGATACAGCATGTGCAGCCGGTCTGCACCATATCGTTTAAGCGCGAGCCAGCGGCGAGCGCATCGACTGTGCAACGACAGGATCCCCTCGTGTTCGCGCGCTCGCCGTTGGGTCGCGGTTAAACGAGATCGGCCTGCGCAAGCGGGATCGCCAGTTGCGTGCGCCCTGCCTCCGCTTGCGTCCCTACCCTGAAGGGGTTGCATCACAAAGCCCAGGGTAAGCGGAGCGCCACCCTGGGATAACAGGGATCTCTAGAGGTGTCTACCCCGGAGGGGTTGTAACGCCTATCTCCATCTCTGTTTCGCCCGCATTGCGTCACGGGATCTCACCGCGCTCGCCTCTCGATTCCCAACCTCGCTGTCACCGCCTCTGCGCGGTTGCCTCGGCCGGAGTCTTCGACGCCCCAGGTTCAAATTGAGCCATCGTTGGGGACGGCCCAGACTAGGTCTTCCGTACCGTCAACCCCAGGCACCCGGCGCGAGCACAGCTGAGGCTGAACACTCCGTTTGACATGAGCTCGCGCCGTTCGTTATGCTGATCTCCTGAGAGGCGCGACCCACATACCAGACGGCACCGGCCGGGGGAGTCCGATGACGGTTACCGTGGATGACCAGGGACGAATTCAGTTGCCTGTAGAGATGCTCCGTCAACTGGGAGCCTCGTCGGGGTCGAAGCTCGACGTCGAAGCCGACGCGCGAGGCATCCTGTTGCGGCCCTCCGGACCTGCCAGCGAAAAATCACTTCTGGCATTCTTCGATGAAACGATTAGGGCATTGCCGCCGGAAGTAGTTGCCGAGTGGCCCGCGGATGGCGCCGAAGAACACGACCACTACATTTATGGCACGCCGAAGAAAAGCGGCACGTGAGCGGCGATGCGTGGCATTTTCGCCGATTCCTTTCACTGGATTGCTCTGGCCAGTCCCGCGGACGCCTGGCACGCGGAAGCCAGACGCCTGACTGAAGCCTTGGCCGGCGTTCCTCTGATCACCACCGAAGAAGTATTGATCGAGTTCTTGAACTGGTTTTCCAAACGCGGTTCTGCATCGCGCCGCCAGGGTGCGGCGTTGGTGCGGGGCATCATGGGGCTCGCGCACGTGCAGGTCATGCCCCAAACACACGAAGGCTTCGTGGCCGCACTTGACCTCTACGAGAAACGGATGGACAAACAATACAGCATGACCGACTGCATCTCGATGAACACCATGCGCTCGCTGGGGATCAGCGAAGTACTGACGCATGACGAACACTCCCGGCAGGACGGATTTCACATCCTCTTTGAACGAACGCATTGAAGGCTTTAGGATGGCTCCCTGCGCGACTCCCGCCTGCGCTTGCGTCCAAAGCCTGAAACGGTTCGAATCCAAAGCCCAGGATAAGTGGAGCGCCGGGTGCTTAAGGTGAAGTCTTCGACGCCCCAAGTTCAAGTTAAGCCATTGTTGGGGACGGTCAAAAGTGGGGCTTCCAGTACCGTCAGCCCCAGGCACCCAGCGCGGAGTCAGGAGACTGCGGATGGCTGCACTGACCCGCATACAATAACCCATGCCCCGCCGCCCGTTCATGGGGGTCGTCAGCCGACTTCAATCGTCATGGCAATTCAACCGTGGAACCTTGTCTTTCTCGTCGGCTTCATTGCTTACTTGATTATTCGTGGCGTGTTTGCGCAGCGCACCAAAAGCAATGAGAAACTGCTCAGCCGGGCGGGTGCGGGAGATCGCACGCTTATATTCATCATGTTTGTGGGAGCGCTTCTCCTGCCGGTGGTCTATCTGGCTACACCCTGGCTCGCGTTCGCCGACTACCGCCTGCCTGCGTTCGCTCCGTGGTGTGGCGTGGCGCTGATGGTGGCAGCACTTTGGCTTTTCTGGCGCTCCCATGCCGACCTGGGTCAGAACTGGTCGGTGACGTTGGAGCTACGCAACGGCCATCAAGTGGTCAGGCATGGCGTTTACCGCCGGATGCGCCATCCCATGTATGCCTCCATTTGGCTCTTTGGTCTCGCCCAGGGACTGCTGCTCGAGAATTGGCTTGCCGGCTGGTCCGCTCTCGTGGCGTTTGCCCCGATGTATTTTGTGCGCGTGCCTCGCGAAGAACACATGATGTGCGAGTTCTTCGGTCAGGAATATCGCGATTACATGCGGCAAACCGGCCGGCTATTCCCAGCCTTGCGCGTCAAGAACGATGCCTGACAAGGCCCAACCGATGGAGCGTCTCGTTCCGCGGCGCGGCGAATGCCAAGGGTCGAAGCACGAGGCGACGCGCTCGGCGTAGGTCTGCGGACCTCGCCGCAACCGCCGACCGGAGGTCTCCTCTCGGGTTTGTGGAGACCTTCGGTCGGTCGGCGTGCGGGGTCAGGAGACCCGCGCAGAGCTCAATGTCGGCCCGTTTCCGGGCATCCGTCCCCCGAGGCAGCCGGGCAAAGGGACGCTACTGCCCTACCAGCGCCAGAGGCAAAGCCTGTCAAAATTGCCCATTATCTCTTGACTTTGCAGCTTTCCTATCTTAGCATCCTCAAGCATTGTGTCATCTACAAGAGCTTGAGATTCGACAAGGGAGCCCACAAATGACAAGTCGGCGTGATTTTCTGACTGCGCTGGGTCTGGGAGCGTCCACACTCGGCCTAACCGGACCCGTGTTTGGACGGGGTGGCTGGCGGCGGCGCACATGTCGTCCAGTGGACAACTCGTGTCCCCAAGCCGACACCTCCGCGTCTGACATGCACATGATGGTGAGACCAAGAGATCAACAAACTTGCACGTGGCTTTGCCCGAATGCGCTATTAGCGTATGCCAATAATCTGTACTATTACAACTGCTCGTGCTGTCCACAAGATGGCCTACCTGTCGGAGCAAGTTCCCCTTATTATTACGCACCTGTTGTTGGTTGCCCTGCGGGAGGCGCTGGCTGCATTGATCCCGCTCAAGGTATCGAGGTTGCCGGGCGCGGTATTCGCAAAGTGCAACTCCTACATATACCATCATCAGGGACTGGGGTATCTCACTATCCGGACCCCAAACTTGGAACGAGTGCGGACAAGCATATCAACCAGCCGTGGTTGAACGGAATCTATGCCCAAACATCGATGACCTTGCAAACGCCTCCGAATAATTTGCCTGCTCCAAAATACCTGGTGACTCATCCGAAATCAGGCAAGGCGCTCGCTTTGTATGAATTGAATTACATATATACAAACCCTTTCGGGGCCCAGAGTCCACAGGTCCTTTGCATTGGCCAGGAGGTGACCGACTCTGTCGTCGGGCTGCCGGCTGCAGATGAGTATGGCATACCATATGCCGGGACCACACCATTCTATCATCTCATTTACTACAAAAACAACATCTACAACACGGCGATTGCGACTCCTTGATAGACGAAGGCCGCCACGGAATAGACGCGATCTCATAAAGTGTGGTTGAAGAAGGGGGCTCGCCTCCCTGTGAAACAGAACGACTTCGTTCATGCATGAGCGCCCCAGCCGGAACTGGCACAATATGGGTCTGCTCCCTTTTTCAACGCGCTCTCGGCTCTTGCCAATTATTCAGACTCATTCCAACTTACAGGAGGTTGCACGCTTCGAGCGCAGCGAAAACCGACGCCCGGGAGCATTGCATCTTGAGGCTGGCCGTCCCTCCAGCGGGGGTCCCGGGGTTCACCCAGTCTGTCCCAGTCGTTTTCTTGAGTTTTGCCCTGCACCACGGAAGGCGGACCTCCGCGCACGACCCGCATGCCTCGAAGTTTTTGCACGGGGGCCGTGGACCAGTCGGCGCCGGGGTATGGCGCACACCAACTGCTGGTCCACTCTGCTACGTTGGAAAACAGTCCGAAGACAGGCTTGTCAGCCATGAACGAATCGTGCTTGGCGATCCGGACTTTGCCAATGGGCCAGGATTTCACCTGGCCGAAATCGTCTCCCCAGGGGAACCGCGTTTTTCCACCTCGGGTGGCAGCGAATTCGTATTCCGCCTCGTTCGGTAAGCGCTTGCCAAGCTTTTCCGCACACCAGACCGCGCGATCGTAGGAAACCCAGCGCACGGCTTCGTTGTCTGCGGGAGAAACCCGCTTCAACTGGTCTGGGAGATATCCGATTGTGCTGCGGTACTGGGCCACGGTTACCTCCGCGGTGTCCAGATAGAATGGTGCGACTGTTCGCTGGTGCGGAGGGGCAAAGTCGGGACCGAAATTGGCAGTGCCCAGGACAAACGCATTGTCTCCATTGAAGAATGCCATCTCCTGGTGCACATTGGCGTCGGGCAAGTGGATAGTCGGTAACTCAGCGCTCCCGTCGGCTAATTCCTCAAAATCGGTATGCAGAAACCGATCGCCATAGGTTGGGGGCCGTGCTTCTCCCGGGGCCGGAACCGTGCGAAAGACTTCATGAAACGCGTAGCCTTTTTTCTTCACGATTACCAGGTATAGGCCGGGCGGCACTCCACGAATGGTTGATGGAGTCGGTTCTTTTGGTTTCAGGGCCTTTTCGAAATCGGGGATGCCGTTTTCTGGATTCAACGGGACGAGAGCAACGCGCGCACCTGCCGGTTCAGTTTGGATATGCACGGTACGCACAATTGGTGCCGCCGGCAGAAGCATGAAGGTGATCAGGGCGGCGGCCAGCAAGAGGGCCAGTGCTGCCACGGTCTGGCTTGGCTTGCTGTGGGCGGCGTGGTTCAGCCGGCGCCGGAGGTTCACGCGCGCTCGCACGGGCAGACGACCTTGGCGCACACGCTGCCAGTCGTCGCGCAGCTCGGCAACGGATTCATAACGGCACAAGCGGTCGGGCTGGATCGCCTTGAGCAAGACCAAATCGAGGTTCGGCGGCCAGCCGCGCGTCGTGCTGGCAGCGAGCTGAGCCGGTGGCGTGTGAGCCGTGACACGATCCCTGCCGTAGGGGAGTTCCAGAGTCAACGTTTGGTAGAGAGTCACCCCCATGGCAAAGATATCGGTGCGGACATCGATGTCGGTGTCGCCCAGCCACTGCTCGGGACTTGCAAACCCCGGCGTACCCAGCCCGGCCAACTGTTCGATCGTCGGTTCGGATTTTTGGAAAAGCGCCAGGCCAAAATCGCTGATCCAGCCGTTACCGTTCTTGTCGACCAGAATGTTGGAAGGCTTCAGATCGCGGTGCAGGACGCCCCCTCGATGGAGATTTACCAGCGCGTCGATCACCTTGTCGAAGAAGGGCAGCACCTGAGCCAGAAACTCTCCGTCGCTTTTCGTCGCCCAGGGGTGCGGATCAGCCACCTGCTCTCCCTTGCGCAGGGATCGGCGCTGCTTGATGATCCGGCTCAAGTCGCTACCTTCGATGTATGGTAGGACGAGAATCGGCGAGTCGCCGATTTCCAAGACGTCGTAAACTTGAAGGATGCCAGGCTCGGTAATCTGGGCTGCGAGCTCGGCCTCCCGGCGGAAGTGCCGCAGCGATTGGGGGTCTTTCGCGAACGCCGGGGGCAAGCGTTTGAGGGCAACCCAGCGGTTCAAGCGACCTTGCCAGGCGCGGTAGACAATTCCCATGCCGCCGCGGCCGATTTCACGCACGCTGTCCAAGCCATCGAGCTCGGGCAAGTCCGAAGGTGATTCGGCCCCACATTCGCCGGAGATTGTGCGGGAGGCGTCGGGTCGGGTCTTGAGATCCGGGCGCGACGTTTCCTCTGGTTGGAGCGGCGGCCTCCCGACCCCGTTGTAACGTACTGCTATCCGCCCATCGAATGCCCCGGCTTGTGGCGCGTTGCGATTCTCCGGGGTGCTCGCCGAGTCATGATTGGACGTTGAGTGTGCGTCAGGTTCCGCAATGCCCCTGTCGGTACGGCGTTGATGGGGCAAGGGGCGTGTTTGCTCGAGAACGATCTGCTGCAACCAGGCGCGCAGCTCCCCTTCAGTAGTTCCCACGAACGCAGGCATGAGGTCCTGGACCTCGCGAAGCGCATGATCCACCAGGCGCTGGGCCTCGCCGTCTGGAACTTCGGCGAACCGCTCGCTGGCTATGTCCTGCAGATAATTTTGGCAGACAGCCAGGAGCGTCTGCAAACTCTCCTCGGACCCTGCCCGCGCTTCTTGCAGCCAGCGTTCCAGATCCTGAGGCGAATGCTTTCGCAACATCGAGTTCATGTCAGTTCCTCCCGGTACGTACGCGCCGATGGGCGCATGGACACGACGATCAGGAATCGCAATTCCGGAGTGGGCCGGTTCATTCAGCCAGTCGCCGGAAACACCCGCCAGTCTACCACAGGGGAAGCGAGAATTCAGCCAATCGCCAATTTTGGTAGTGTCCTAATCTGAAAAAACTTTTTCTGGGATAAGCGCTTGCTTATGCGTTGGGATCTAATGAGCGCTGGCTTATGGGTTGGATGACGAGGCGCGAGGTAGGCGGCGCTCAGCCTTCCAGTCATTAACCAATCTGGCCACAAGATGGGCGAATTGTTGGTGCAAAAACAGACGCCCAATTCCAACGTCAACAACGAACGGGCAACCCTGCCTGAACTGGTCGTACAGGTAGCCGTTTGCCATCATGCTTAATCGCTGGCCACTAGCAATCTCGCTGACGGCGAGTTTCCATTCATCTGGCATTTGATCGAAGAGTCGCTTTGCATGTCCGTACTGCTTCTCTTCTTCGCGAAGTTTCACAAACGCTTGGTGCCATTGGTATGCAATCGTGACAACGCCCAAGACTGCGATAATGGCGCAAATAATAGCTGCGCCTGGCGCAGGCGCGGCAGTTGCGTACAAAATAGCTGCGATCAATCCAATGGCTGTCATGGCTGTAAGAGACGATCCACAACCCAGAAACGACCTTACAAGATCGTAAAAGAAATTCTTCACTGCGCTACTCCCTGTCGGGCATCGCCCACTCAGCACGCGCCGGGAGTACAGAGCGCTGCGCTGAGCGAGCCAAGCCGGTAGCTACTCCGGCCGTCCCGATGCTCCCATTCTAGTGGCTGAAAAATAGTCAAGCGCAGCTGGCATCGCCAGCTGCGCTAGGCACTGTGCGGCACTTGCTTTATTCATCCTGGATGCGTAAGCTTGGAATGACAACTTAAATTTCGCTGCCAGGAGTTTGCTCCTGGAATCGCAAGAGATGAGCGCCTTGTTCTGGGCTTCGGCCTGGAGCGAGGCGTTTTTTATTGCGCGGAGGCAATCGATGAAGACCAGTCAGAAGAATGTGGCCCAGGATCGACTCATGGGAATTCGCGAGGTAGTACATCTGCTTGGCGTAAGCAGGCGGACCGTGTATCGCATGGTCGATGAGTTGCATCCCGTGAAGATCCGCAAGCGGACCCTTTGGCGAGAATCCGTCATTCGTGGTTACATCCAGTCGCTAGTTGGGTAGCCAAGCTGAAAGGAGTGATGCGCGATGAGAAGAAGGAAAAGGTCCGCCGAGGATTAGCCGCCGCTCGGCGGGCCGCGAAAGTCAGTCCCGCGATCTTCTAGTTTCTGAGGCCGGGAGATCGTGGGGCAAGGCGGCCTACTGTCTGACCCCGTCGCCAAGTGGTAAGGCAGCTCTATTGCAAGGAGCCATACCCTGGTTCGATTCCAGGCGGGGTCTTTCTGCGCCCCAAGTATACCATAGAATATTACTTTTTTGAAAGGAGTTTTCGAGCCAGTTCAATCAATTCGGATCGCGCCCAGGAAGACATTTGCAGGCTTTTCCGTTTGGCTGCCTGCTCCAACAGTTCGCGATCCTCGCCCGTCATGCGTATTCGCAGCATGAAGGTCTTGGCCTCAAAGTCCTTTTTCTTTGGTCTACCCATGCTGAGAGTGTAGCAACAAAAATCCCCTATAGTCAAGCAATCTCTATTGCATGTGGTGTATTTGTTGCTACAATTACTGAAGTGCTGGGAGAGGTTCTCAGCAAAAGAAAACCCCTGGAGTCGCGCTAACGATTCCAGGGGCAGACTCACTCGGCGGGTTAACGCCAGAATGCAGCCTATGCAACTTGCATTCTAGCGAGCCTGCCCCAGACGCGAAAGGTTCGCTATGTACACGCTTCCTTTGGAAAAGCAGATCGTTGCCCTCCATCTGCTGGTCGAGGGCAACAGCATTCGCTCGGTCGAGCGCCTGACTGGCGTGCATCGTGATACGATCATGCGCCTGATGGTCTCTGTGGGGGGGAAGTGCAGGGGCTTCCTCGATACGAAGATGCGCGATTTAGACTTAAAACATCTTGAATGTGATGAAATCTGGACTTTTTGCAAGAAAAAACAACGTCGCCTGTCTGCTATCGAGGCGCGCAACCCAAAGCTTGGCGATCAATTCCTGTTCGTGGCCCTGGACCTCGAAACCAAGCTGATTCCTTCCTTCGTGATTGGCAAACGCACGATGGAAACGACGCGGTTTTTCATGGATGATCTGGTCAGTCGCCTGGTCCCTCCACGCCTGAACGAGCGCAGGACTTATCCCCAGGTGAGCACAGATGGTTGGCTCGCGTACCCCAGTGCTGTCGATGAGGCGTTCAGCGGGCTCGTCAACTATGGGGTACTCATCAAGGACTATGGGCAGCTCGAAACGGGGCGATACGCGCCCCCAGACTTGCTTACAACCATCAGGCGAGTAATCCTTGGCGACATTACCAAAAAGTCGATCTGCACCTCGCACGTCGAGAGGCAGAACCTTTCGATCAGGACGTTCATGAAGCGATTCACTCGCCTCGCTCTGGGTTTCAGCAAGAAATGGGAGAACCTAGTGGCCTGTACGAGCCTGTATATCGCGTATTACAACTTCTGCTGGATGCATGGGTCGCTGCCAGGTACGCCTGCGATGGCAGCGAAGATGGCTGGGCATCCTTGGACGTTGGAGGAGTTGCTGGGCAGGCTGGAGGAGTGATTTTTGGGATTTGCGGAAGCGCAAGACCTGGCAAGATGCCTGGTCTTTTTGCGTTCTCTGGGCTGCTAATCCCATTGCCGATGCTTATCCTATCCGTGGGCCAGATTTTTCGGCAACTAACTCAAGAGGTTGCCTTCCAAGCTACCTGCATGATCCATAAAATCACAACATCGGGATGGCCGGAGTCATGACCGGCTCGGCTCGCTCAGCGCAACGCTGTACTCCCGGCTGGCGTTGAGCGAGCAAAACCCGATAGGGAGTTTTTATGCAGATTTTTCTGGCTTCTTTTGACGAAACTTTCATTGCATCTGGGGGCTGGAGCGGCCTAATCGCTTTGCTCCTTGTCACGCTCATGGGAGCCATAGTCGTGATAGTTAAACCGACTCCAGCTTCTAGGACAATGGATGAGAAGACACGGCATCTGGTCGAATGCCTCGCGATGTTCGCGGTAGGAGTCTCAAACGCTATTCTTTTTGGCTACTACGGACAAGTCTTTCCGGCGCTAGCCTTTAGTGTATTTGCAGCAATCTTTCTTGGGTTTGCGGCGCAATTCATTCGCGTGACTGCCGAATGCAGCGACTCACAATTCATTCGCAAGCTTGAACGGATCAGATCATACATAGCTGGCGATGAGCCATCGTTTGAAAAGAGAGAAGGCAAGCCACCGGACGATTCGCGATGATTCATTTCGTCATCTTGTTTGGGCTTGGAGTCACTGGAAGCTTTGCAGTGGAGCTTCTGAAAATTGTGTACTCATATGAGCGAGGACGGCCGCTTCCGGCCCGTTATAGTCAAAAGGGTTTCTGGATTGCAAGGACTTTCTTGGCCATGATCGGCGGGATACTCGTGCTTATCTACGGCGTGCAGAATGAATACCTAGCCTTCCAGATTGGTGCTGGGACGCAAGGAATCATCGAAAGCATCGTCAACAAATCGCCTGAAAATCCGCTTCCGCCTAATCCAGCCCCAGCCAATGTACCTGCCCCGAACCCATAAGCCACCGTTTATTAGATCCCAACGCATAAGCCCACGCTTATCCCAGAGAAAGTTTTTTCAAACTGTACCACTACCGATAGTTCGGTAGTGTCCTAATCTGATTTCCTCCAACGAAGATAGCTTATTGTTTTTGGCATGGGAGTTGCTAGGAACTTGGCTTTTTCTGATCAGCCTCATTTGTCTCTGTCGTCGAAAGCAGAGAAGCCGTTTGGTTGGTTTTCGCCTTCAATTCGATCACAATGTCGTCAATAGTCCCATTGATACCCTTCGTCCACCCAGCCCAAGCATTTTGGCCAGCGTTGTAAAGGGCGATAGTCAGCCACAGAGCAGATGCTCCTATTCCTAATATGAAAATCGTTTCCCACGCTTTTTTGGATAGAAATAATGCATCCTTGAAATCTGCTGCGACGACTACGCACGTCATGGTCAACAGGACGCCAAGGGGAGCGATCCAGGAAGTTCGCCCGGTCAACACTTGTTGGTGATGCGAAAGACAGAGGCGCAGCTTGTCCATAGTGGTTACAAGCACCTCTTGATCTAAGGATGAGTGCACGGTTAGCCCCTTGATCAATTCCTTCGAGAAATCCATCTTCGGAAGAGGGTCAGGCATTCTTGCCCCCCTCTTGAAAAAGATCCGCAAGGCCAAGGACCGCGAGACTGAACAATGCCGTATAGCCGCACGTCTCGCATGTGATGCCAACGCATGGATAAATCGTTTGCTCGCCACCAAACGTCAGATGGACTTCAACCAAGCCATGAACTATTCGTGGCACGAAAAAGCCATCTACAATTTTCAAGAGTCCATCATGACACATTGGGCATCTGCCATTGATGTTTTTCTTGCCCAGTGCGCTCGCAATTCGCTCTGTAGTTTCCTTAGAAAATTTGGCCATTTTGCAGACTCCAAAACGGGGAAAGCCTGCCCTTTCGCTTGCGAGGGAGTCTGTTTCTCGCCTCGCGAAAAGACAGGCCAGTGGGTCATGACTCCCACCGTCCCAAGATCATTCTACAGCGCTCCAGCTGCATCCAGTAGCTCTTCCAACGTCCAAGGGTGCCACGCAATCCCTGCCTTCATCGCAGGGGGCATGCGTAGCGTTTTGTGCATCCAGCAGAAGTTGTAATACGCGATGTACAGGCTCGTGCAGGCGACCAGGTTCTCCCATTTCTTGGAGAAGCCCAGAGCGAGGCGAGTGAAGCGTTTCATAAACGTCCTGATCGAAAGGTTCTGCCTTTCGACGTGCGAGGTGCAAATCGACTTTTTGGTTATGTCGCCCAGGATCACGCGCCTGATGGTTCTAAGCAAGTCTGGGGGAGCGTACCTGCCAGACTCTAGGTTTTCGTAATCCTTGATCAGCACCCCATAATTGACGAGCCCACTGAACGCTTCGTCAACAGCAGTGGGATACGCGAGCCAACCATCTGTGCTCACCTGGGGATAAGTCCTGCGCTCGTGCAGACGTGGAGGAACCAGGCGACTGACCAGATCATCCATGAAAAACCGTGTCGTGTCCATCGTGCGCTTGCCAATCACGAAGGAAGGAATCAGCTTGGTTTCTAGGTCGAGGGCAACGAAGAGGAATTGATCCCCCACCTTTTGGTTGCGCGCCTCGATAGCTGACAAACGACGTTGCTTTTTCCGCACGAACGTCCAGATTTCATCGCATTCGAGGTGCGACAGGTTGAGGTCGCGCATCTTCGTATCGAGGAAGCCCCTGCACTTGTTCCCCACAGAGACCATCAGGCGCATGATCGTGTCCCTGTGCACGCCAGTCAGTCGCTCGACAGAACGAATGCTGTTGCCCTCGACCAGCAAATGCAGGGCAACGATCTGCTTTTCCAAAGGAAGCGTGTACATAGCGAACCTTTCGCGTCTGGGGCAGGCTCGCTAGAATGCAAGTTGCTTAGGCTGCATTCTGGCGCTAACCCGCCGAGTGAGTCTGCCCCTGGAGTCGTTTGCGCGACTCCAGGGGTTTTCTTTTGCTGAGAACACCTCCCAGCACTCCAGTAATTGTATCCACGAAAACACTACGCACAAGTCCAGTTCTCTTGATTTGTGGTTTTTTGTGGATACACTCTCCTGTATGGCTAGACCCAAGAAACCGCCTGGGGAGGCGAAGTCCAAATTCATTCGTCTTCGCGTCACGGATCAAGAGCGCGAAACCTTAACCAAAGCAGCGAAAACGAAGCATTTGGAAACCTCGACATGGGCGCGAGCGGAACTCCTTTCCTTGGCAAAGAAGCTGCTTAGCAAGAGTTAGGCTGGTCTTCGACTGTCGCAGGCCCTATAATTCTGCGCGCACAGCGGACCTATTGAGATTCAGGGTCCAAGTAGATGGCCGCCTTGCCCCAAGACTTCCCCGCCTCAGAAACTGGAAAGTCTCGGGACTGACTCTTGCGGCCCGCCGAGCGGCGGCTAATCCTCGACGGGCCTTTTTCTTCTTCTCATTGCTTATCACTCCTTTCAGCTCGGCTAGCCAACTAGCGATTGGATGTAACCACGAATGACGGATTCCCGCCAAAGCGTTCGCTTACGGATCTTCACTGGATGCAACTCATCGACCATGCGATACACGGTCCGCCGGCTTACGCCGAGCAGATGCACCACTTCGCGAATTCCCATGAGTCGATCCTGGACCACATTCTTCTGACTGGTCTTCATCGATTGCCTCCGCGCAATAAAAAACGCCTCGCTCCAGGCCGAAGCCCAGAACAAGGCGCTCATCTCTTGCGATTCCAGGAGCAAACTCCTGGCAGCGAAATTTAAGTTGTCATTCCAAGCTTACGCATCCAGGATGAATAAAGCAAGTGCCGCACAGTGCCTAGCGCAGCTGGCGATGCCAGCTGCGCTGGCTATTCCCTGCCTGCCTGGATGGGGTAGAATAGTGTCGGCAGGACAGCCCGCCTCGGCATCGCCTTCCTTAACGAGCCCGATCATGAGCGAAAAACTGTTCAAGTTTCTGCTGAGCGAATTCAAGACGTTGCGCGTCGTTTGCAAGAAATGCAAGACAGTGGTTGAATTGGACGTGGCAAGCCTGGCAGCAGCTGGTCTACCTTACAAGTGTCCTGGTCCTGGTTGCCAAGAGGTACTTCCCTGGATGGGTGGAATCGACAGAACGAATCCGTTGCAGGAATTAGCTCGCGCGATGCTGGCTTTAGAGACATGCAAATCTGTCGAAGTCCAACTCATCGTGCCAGACACTGGCAATCCATAAGCCAGCGCTTATTAGATCCGAACGCATAAGCGCCTGCTTATCCCAGGAAAGGTTTTTCCAAATTAGGACACTACCGATAGTTCGCTTGCACGACGGCACGTCTCGCGGTAGGATAAATTAGGCATATTTTCCAAAAGACTGGGAGTAAATCGGGCAGTGAGGCCGTCTCGGGTTTGCGGGTGAGGGAGTTCGGACTCATGGATAAGCCGGGTGCTTGTGCCGGTGCGAACATGCAAAAATCGAGCGTTTACGACGAATGTGAACGAGAAATCGAACGGTTCAAATGGATTGAAAGCGAAAAGGCAGGCCACGACTTGGGAGAAGCCGCGATCCGCCGCTGGGTGAAGGAACACTGGTGGGGCTACTTGAGAGCTCGCTGGCTGGAACACCTTCAGGGGCGGCGCTTCTGGGTCGAGCTTGACCGCGGTGATTTCGGGCTCCTGCATCGCACCTTCCACGACAACACCCTTCTCCTCGACCGCATCCTCGATCGCATCAAAGCAGGCCAGGAAAATCTCGATATCATCTGTTGGGCTCATGACTGGGGAATAGCCATCCCCCCACTTTTGCAAATCCTCGAAGCCCTCGACATCAACAGCCGCCGCCTATCCCATCGCTTCGACCCCCAATAGAGAAAAACTTCGCAACGGATCCGAGCCTTTTTCGGAATTATTCAGCCGAATGGCGGTTGTTCGTTGAAAAAGGAGCACAGGAGGAAACAGAGACAACAGAGATAGGAATACTGTTGTATTGATCTCCGTTCTCTCTGTTTTCTCCTGTTCCATTTTCCTATCTTGTGGCGATGCCACTTCGCTAAATAGTTACCCTTTTGCTCCTTTCTTCAGCCGCGTACTGCTCCGCCGTTGATACGAATCTCCTGCCCCGTGATGTAGGAGGCGGCCGGTGCGACCAGCCAGCGCGCGCAGCGAGCAACGTCGGCGGGGGTGCCCCAGCGTTGCAAGGGTGTTTCGCGGCGGACGCGCTCTTGCCAGGCCTCGGACGCGCTCTCGCCCCAGGCGGTGCGAATCCATCCGGGCGCCAGGCAGTTCACGCGCACTTCCGGACTCAAGGACAGCGCCAGGCTCCGGGTGAATGCCATCACGGCGCCCTTGGCCGCGGCGAACAACTGACCGCTGTCTCCTTCCATGCCGGTGTCCGCCTGGTCCCAGCCCATGTTGAGAATGACGCCGTTCCCTGCCTCCTTCATAAGCGCGCCTACCTCCCTGGACATCAACATCGTGGCGGTCACATCAATGGCCTGAAGCTCCTGCCATTTTCGCGCGAACGACCATTGCGCCGCCGCGCCCGTCAGCGTGTCCGCGCCGGCGTTGTTGACCCAGATATCGAGTCGGCCCCATTGCGCCCAGGCGGATTGCACCAACTGCCGGCAGGCGTCGATGTCGCGCAAGTCGGCGCACAACACGTGAGCGGGTACTCCCGCGGCTCGTACCTGCGCTGCCACTGCGCTGGCGGCGTCCTCGCGCCGGCCGTGCACGATGACATCCGCCCCGGCCGCGGCCAGCTCCAGGGCAATCGCTCGACCGATGCCGCTCGTGGAGCCGGTAACCAGCGCCCGCAGCCCCCCCAGCTCGCGACCTGGAGCCAAGATCTTCCCTGCCAGTGGTTCGCCATGGGCTTCGGATGAAGCCGGCGCAGAGGCGTGCGCGACATGGGCCGGCGGCGCGGCGGCCGCTCCTGCCGCGCATGCATTATGGAGTTCCAGAACGGAGCGGCCAAGGACCGGGTGGACGACGTTCGGAGCGATTTCCAAGAGCGGCTGGAGCACGAACATGCGCTCGTGCATGCGCGGGTGGGGGATGATCAAGTCCTCCTCGTTGTGAACGAGGTTGTCATAGAGCAACAAATCGAGGTCGAGCGTGCGCGGGCCGAAATGCTGGAGACGTATACGGCCGAGTTTCTGCTCGATATCCAGAAGCAGTTGCAAGAGTTCGCGCGGCCGCAGGTCTGTGCGCAATTCCGCGGCCGCATTCAGGTAGGGTCCCTGCCCCGGAGGTCCGCCCACAGGCTCTGTTTCGTAACTTGCCGAGACCTGGCTGACTTCCATTCCGGGCTGCTCGCGCAGCAATTGCAAGGCACGGCAGAGGAACTCTTGGCGGTGACCCAGGTTGCTGCCCAAAGCGATGTAAGCGATTGCACTCATGCGCCAACGGTCTCCAGGAGATCACTTCATTTTATCTCTCATCCTGGCACTCGCGGTAAGAGCATACAGGATTCCACTGCTGCGCTGTAGAACAAGCTGGCAGCTTGTTCTACGACCCCACGCGGGCGCGTTTTTCGCGCTGTTTCAAACGATGCTTGAAAGGTGTGGCATGCGTCTTGACTTCGTTATTCCCTGGGATACATTATCAGTGGTGACTAAAGCCTTTAATCCGGTGCGAGGCACGGGTCAAAACAATGTGGTTGTTGCGGCGGCTGAGCTGACGAAGCTTGTCCCGAACAACGGCCGATCTCCGGATCTGCAACTTTGGAGATGAGGCAGGACCCGTTTTCACCTTGTGCCGGAAAGAGAGCCCGTCGCTCGGTTGGATTTCGGCTTCTACGGGCCCCGTTGGCTCCAGTGCTCCACCGCACTATTCCACGGGGAAACCTGATAAGTAAGTACCGATCCCACCCCGCCGACGGGCTTCGCTGTTTTCTGCTATCACCTCTCATCTCAGCATTGCGCATGCCCGCCGCTTGAACGATGCCACTTTCTAGGATACGCTCGGCTACAGCCTCGACTGGCGCGGATTATTCACTGCCGAGGAAAAATGGCGCAGCGCGCGCCACACTAATTGGACAGCGCCACGTAAGAGCCGAATTGAAAATGCCCGTCTGGCCATCTGCTCGCACTTTGCGTCATGACCCGGCTTCGCGGCGTTCGGGGTTTTGCCCCGAGACCGGGGCCACCTGGCAAGCGGGGCCAATTCCAGGAATCCCTACGCCTTTGGCGTAAAAGAGAGGTATCCCGAAATGCTGTTCAACATGCGTAAAGTTTGGCAGGATCCAATGAAGCCATACGTCACAATTGCTTGCCCAAATCGAAAAGTGGCGCTGTCCAACTAACCCGACGCGTGAGCGAGGATAACTCCTGACCCCGCCCTCGCTCACGCGTCGGGTTAGTGTGGAATCATGAATAATCTGGGCTAGCGCGCCGGAGGCGGTCGGAGCGGCGAAAATGAATCGTTCCCCATCTTACGGACCATGCACGATTTGAGCTTTGCCGGAGGTTCGTTGCCCTTTCTGCTGCTCGCACTGGCTCTTGGGCTCGTGTTATGGTTCGTCCTCGGGCCCGGGGCACAGCGTCGCCGCGCCAGCCGGCGCGCACAACGATTCTTGAGGCAAGGGCAGTGGAGCGAAGCGCTGACCCTCATCGAGAAGCAGCACAGCAGCAAGCTCACGCCGATGTGGGAAGAAGTGTTTCGCAAGCTCCAGGGCCAAGCGCATCGCCTTGCCGCCGAGCAAGCGCTAGCGGAACAACGGTATGAAGAAGGCCTCGAACAGCACCGGCACGCGGCGCGACTACTCCCTCTCAACGAGACTGAAGTTGTCGCCAACGTCATCGAGACGATGCTCGACCAGGTTCGTCGACTCTTCTCGCTGAATACCCCCGCCGGCACAGACGCGGCCCTCGCGCTCGTCGGCCGTATCCTCAAGATGCAAGACTCCTGCGCGGAAGGCCTCTTCTGGCAGGGTCTCTGTCATGTTCGTCGAGTGGAACCGGACCTGGCCCTGGCAGCACTGCGCACGGCCCACGAATGCGCGGAGAAGCGTTTCGTCGATCCCCCGCTTTATCTGGGCGCGCTCTTTCTCCGCCGGGGCCAGGCGGAGGATGCCGTGCGCTATTTGTCCGAAGCCAATCGAGTCGCCCCGGCAAGCCCTCTGGTCACCTGGCAGCTCGGCACTGCCATCCTTGCCGCCGGCGGTGACTGCGCGCTGGCGGTGCGCGCCCTCCAGCGCGCGCTGGAACGATTTCCCCCGCCGCGCAGCCGGGAGCTGGGAAACAGCACGAATCAGCAGCTTGCCTGGTCAGAATGCCTCCCCGACACGCACTCCTATGTGCGTAGCCTGGCTGTCAGGTATCCGTACAACTGCCCCGTCCTGGGAAACAATCTCGCTCTTATCACAAGACAGGCGCGGCTAGCCCTGGCGCAGGCCCAGCTGCGCTGCGGAAATTCCCAGGAGGCTGCTTCTCTCTTCGCCAAGCTCATGGAGGAAAGCCCTCCGACTGTCCCCTTGCTGCGCGGTTTGGGTCAAGCCCTGGCCCGGCTGGAACGCTACGAGGATGCCTACAAGCACCTGCGCACCGCGTACGACCAGGAATCGCCTCCCAACCCGCTCACGGCCAGCTACCTGGCTCTATGCGCGGCCAAGGGCATGCCGACGCAACCCGAGGTCAGAGCCAAGAACGTCGCCTGGGCCGTCCATCTACTCTCCCAGTTCCACGTGCCAACGAATGCCGAATGGGCGAGCGTGTGCAACGCAGTCCATGCCGAAGCTCGTTCCCTCGGTCTGCCCATCCCGACCGAGGATCAGCTTCGCCTTTGCGATGCCCTGGCGGCAGTGCAAGCGGCCGACGCCAGGGCCGCGGCCGCCTATGAACACTTGATGGCGAGCGCGCCGGCGGCCGTGCGGCCCGAGCATGCCTGGCTCTATTGCCGGGCTGCTCAACAGCACCGTCTCCGCGGCGGCCGGGAACTCGACCTCTTCGCGCTGACGTTCTCTCATGCGGCCGCGGCCCGAACTTTTTACGAACAACGGCAGTGGGACTTCAACGAGCTGGAATACGCCTACCTGGAGCGGCAAGCGGACCGGCTCCCCGGTCATTTTCCCGAGCTTCTGGGAGCCGATTACTCAACCCTTGGGGAAGAAATGCTACTGAAACGCTCCCGCGCTGAGGAAATTGCGGGCCGGAAAGAGACGGCGCTCGCTGCCGCGGAAATCCTCTGCAAACTGGCGCCGGGCAGCTCACGCGGCCTCGATCACCTGGCGGGACTCTGCTACCGACATGGCGACCTGGAACGAGCCGCCGCGCTTCTGACAAACTTGCATGCCTTGAACCCCCAGGATCCTCTCCCCTTGATCCGGCGTGCAGTCGTCGAACGGCAACGCGACAACCGAGCCGGCTATATCGAAGCCATCGAACAAGCGCTGGCATGCACAAGTCAGCACGACCGTGCGGCAGTCGCGTTTCTCGGCGCCCGCCTGGCTCTACGCGATGATTGGACGCTCGCACGCAGGTGGCTGTCCGAATGCCTGCACGACGATCCTTCTCACAATAACGCCCGCTGGTGCCTCGCCGCCGTGCACTCTTTGCTCGGCGACCAGGAGGGACTCAAAGCCCTGGCATCTTCCATGTCGGTCGATGGCGTGGCGGACGGCCGATTCTATTACCTCGCGGCCCACTGCCAGCTGACCGCCGGCGATTACTGCGCCGCCCTGGCCGCCGCGCGCCGGGCAGCGGAGGTCGATCCGGCACTCGCAAAAGAATGTGCTTATCTGGAAGGCCGGGCGCATCTGCATCTGAATAATGCGAAAGCTGCCGCCCAAGCTCTGGAGCTAGCCAGCCATGCCTCCGACGGTGCCAGCCCCTCGCTCGATCATGCCCGCGCTCTGCTCGGCGTGATCCGTTTCCGGGACAATGCCTATGAGGACACACTCCGCTTCTGGAACGCCCTAGATCCGCAGAAACGCGCTGCCTGGACATTGGCTGTCCCTCTCCGGGAGACGGTATTCCTCTCCGGTCTTCAGGCGCTCGATGCCGGGCATTTCGCGAAGGCAGCGGGCCGATTTCGCGAAGCGCGCCGCCATGCGATTCAAGATAAGGCTCTGGATTCTTTACTCATCCTGGCGCTGGTCCGCGAAGGACAGCGGTTGCTCAGGACTGGCGAGGTCTCCGCATCAGCTCCCGCGGAAGCAGACCTCCAGGATGCCGGCAGCGCCGCTACGGCCGGTCCGGAGGATCCCGAGACGAAGACGAATGCCTCGAATGCCAACGGGAAATTTCAGGCGACGGACTTTCTCGAGCAAGCCCTCGGCGCTGGTTGCCAGGACCCGAACGTGACGGTCCTGCTGGCGCGCGCCTACCGACGGCAGGGCAAGTTTCGCCTGGCGCGCAAGGTCTTGCAGGCGCTGCCGGCTCCCAATGCAAATGTCCTGCTCGAATTGGGCCTTCTCTCCCTGGCCGAAGGTCAAATGGCCCAGGCCGAGGGCGAACTTGCCGGCGCTCGGGAACAGGCGCCGCACTCTTATGAGATATGCCACAACTTATTGTTTACCCGGCTTAGCCTTGGGCACGTCGAATCAGCCTTGCCGCTCCTGGCCGAGATGATCGAGCTGGCCCCAATCTCAGAAGACCGGCGCTGCTACGAATTCCTTCGCGACCTGCTGCCGGCCGGCCAGTCCGTTACCGACCGTGGCGCTAGCTCTCGGCTCAGGGAGATGACCGCGGAAGATGAACAGCGCCTCCTTATGCTGATCTGTAGCCTGGGTGATCTGGGTCTGGTCGATAGGCTGCTCCTCGAGCTCGCGCACTCGAGGTCGGGCAGCCCGGCGGTACGCGAGGCCTACTTCGACACTGTTTTGCTGGACGCCAAGGCGTTGTTCGATCACGGAGAATGGGACAAGGCCGAGCGGCTGCTGCTTGCCCATGCTGACGAGACCAGCGGCGCCAAGCGAATCGCCTTTCTGAACCTGCTCGGCTGCTGCGCATGCTTGTGCCAGAACTTTCTGGAGGCGGTGCAGCACTTCAAGGCAGCCCTGCGCTTGTGCAACAGCGATCCCCGCATCGAGCAAAACCTCGCCCTTGCCTATGAATGGCACGGGCAATGGGATCAGGCCGCGGCCCACTGGGATCTCTACGTGAAACAGATCGATCGCGAACCACCCAACGGTTCCGCGCCAATGAACTACGAGGATCAACGGGTCTTCGCAGCCGTCGACCGCCTGGCGAGGATATGCACCGAGAAAGAACGCTGGTCCGTTGCTCTGTTGTACGCCCAGCATGCCGCGCGCTTGCGTCCAGCCGATCCGCAGGCCTTGGAGCGGCTCTTCCGTTTGTACAACCACAGCAGGCGCCCCAAGGAAGCGCGCCCGATCCTGGAGCGCCTGCGCCAGGTTCGACCCGACGATGCCCTGAACGATCTCCTGGAACTGGATCTCATCGACACGCGCGGCCTCGACGGCATCGAGCGCTTCGTGGTCCATCTCGAGCGCGTGCTCAAGCACCGTCCTGAGGACATGGGCGTCGAGGCGCGTGTCCTGCCCGCGATCGAAGAGGCCGTTCAGCTCCAGGGACAGGCGTACCGCCAGCTGGCGGAACGGCTGGCCAAAATCGTGCGGCAGGTTGATCAACTGCCCGGATATCAGATTGATTGGTCCGCCGTCCACGATGCAACCGTCGATATTCATAACGATTACATCAAGCTGCGCCGTATCGGCGGCAGGTGCCTGCCGTTGCTCCGGGACGAACGGCAACGCCGGGTGCTGCGCGAGCAGGCTGAACGCATCGAGCGCCGCATCAAGCAATGTCAGGAACTGGAAGAGTGACCAGAGGACAGGCTCGCCGATTCACATAGTCATGAGTGGAGGATGCGATGTCCGACTCTCAAGAACCCGTTACCCTCGAGCTGGCCCCCCTGCCCCGCGAGCAGATCGGCCCCTTCTTGCTACTGGGCGTGGACAAGGACGCATCTCAGGAAGAGATCGAAGCCTCCTGGGCGGAGCGCGTCCTCCGCGCACGCAAGAACCTGCTGCGCACGCCGCTGGCAGACATCAACTGGGCACGCGAGGTGATCAGCGATCCCGAGCGGCGCGTGCAGGCCGATGTCGTGAGTCTTAATGTCGACACGAGCGCGGCGGTCCTCGCCCGCGTGGCCAGGCGCTATGGCGCAATCGCGGGCGCCGAGCCGGCCTGGCAGCCGCTTGAACCCCGCGATTCACCCGAAGATTATTTACCTCCCACGCAAGTACTCGATATGAAAGAAGTGGCGAAGAATATCACCTTGCCAACCATGAAAGAGGAGGCGCCGGCTGTCCGTTCCTTGCTGGAGCAGTTTCTTCAGAAACCGATCGATCCCTGGGCGCTGGATTTTGCGTTGGAATTCCGTCAGGATAGTGCTGTATGAACGATCCCTCATTGCCGGAGCTGCCAGCGGAAGGACAACTTGGAAGTCATACACCGCCGCGCCATGGTTCCTCGAAGCAAACGCTGGGAGGGTCTTCCATCTATCGGCTGTGTGAGGAGATCATCGCCCTGCGGGAGACCAATAGTCGTCAACACAAGCTCTATGAGCAAGCGCTCGTCAAATCACGCGACACGCTGCAGTCGGCCTTCAACAGTTTTGCCGCCGACACACAGCGGGCGTATCAGCAGCTGCGCCAGGAATTGCACGGCGAGAAGCGTATCAGCCTGGCGCTGTTGAACGAGCTGCTGGAACTCGGTTTCGACCTGGAGCGGATAGCGGCCGGTCGGCCGCCCAAGGATGATGGCGAGGCGCTGGGACATTGGGCCGATGCCATCGAGGTTGAGGTCCGAAAGGCGCGGAGCGCCCTGTCCCGCCACGGCATCCAGCGCTATGACGCCGTCATCGGCTCGGCATATCATCCTGCTTTCCACGAGCGCGTCGGCAGCCGTCGCATGGAGGGCATGGACCCGCTGCGCGTGGCGGAGCAGCGCGAACATGGCTACGCCAGCCAGCAGCCGGAGTTCATTTTGCGCCGTCCCAAGGTGATCGTTTCCGAATGATGCCAGACTACGCCTAGGCGACTCGGCCGGCCAAGAAAAGAAGAAAAGGGCGGCAAACGGCATGCTCTGGGGACATTTCACGAGCAAGCAGGCCTCGACCCTTAAGGAACGGCAAAGCCAACGGCTATTGGGACCCCCGTCGCAGCCTTTCTCCATAGAGCCTTGCAAATTAGAGGAAACAAAAGCGGCGGAAAAGCGCCGCACTCCAAAAGTGACTTCTTTGGACTGCGGCGCTTTTCCGCCGCTTTTGTTTTCAGATCACAACCTGTGAGCCGAAAACAACTTCAGCAATCTTGCCGCGTTAACCCGCCTGGCGAGCTGTGCTGGGAATTCTTTCGTGCGCTTGTAAGCTTTCAGACGGGCGAAGGTAATATCCTATAGAAGCTATGACATAAGCTTGGGCAGAGGGCAACCACGATCACACGCAGAAAGTTTTCCGTGATTGCCGCTGGGAACGGGACAAGAAAAGGAAGAGGATGTGATGAAGAAGTTCAAGATCATCGCCATCTGGATGTTAACTGCCCTTCTGGCGTTCGTGTTTCTTGCTTTTGGCGCTGGAAAGTTTTTGAGTCCCGCCGCAGCTGCTCAGTTCGCACGCTGGGGTTACCCAGATTGGTTGCGCACGGCTATCGGCGTCCTTGAAATTGGCGGCGCCTTGATCTTGCTCGTTCCCAGAGTGGCCTGGGAGGGTGCAGTGATTCTTGCGCTGGTCCTGGCCGGTGCGATTTTCACTCTCCTCCGCTTTGGCGAGGGGTTCCATGTCGTGCTGCCTGCCCTGCTTCTCTGCGTAGTCGCGATCATTGGTTATCTGCGCCATCCGCGCTCCTCTCTCACACACCGCCTCACGGCGGCAGCGGACTGGGTGGCTGACCAGGAAATTGCCCGGCAGCACCGCTGGCTCAGCACGGGAAAGAATCGATGACCTATCCTTGACGTGCCAAGGCGCGTGCTGGAAGGGTTGTGTCTCACTTTGCCAATCGGGAATTAATTCTCTCGTAGCTCAAGCTGTCAGCTTGAGCTACGACGGCAGGAAGCGGTGTCCGACCTGCCTGCGGGCTCTTTCGCCCCATTGCCGGCATGGGAAGTGCTGGCGGCAAGGCGTTCGCGTCAAGTGTGACTCGATGCTTGCCTTGCTCAAGGTAACCTGAACCTTTGGGAGCCTTGCATCGTCATTACAGAAGCGCGATGCAGAAACAGCGCCCGGAACGGCTTGGGCAATGGGTAGTGAGTCCGCATCGCCAGCATCGACATGCTGGAGGTGTGAGCGGACAGGTGGTAATCGGTTCGCCGCGAGGTAAAAGAATCATGTGTGCTAAACCGGTTTCCTCGGAAAGTTGGGCAGAGGAGTTCGCGGGTGAGCTTACCGAGGTCGCTTACCCCGTGGCATTGAAACACGGGGTCAGGGGCTCGTGGCTCGAGTTCGAGCTGGACGTGTGGAAAGCACTGCAAAAGGTGCTGCGCCGTCAGCGTGGCGGACCCCTGGTGATTGGAGTCGACAACCCATCCCTCCCAATGTTAGAAGAGATGGAGGCGGAATTGACCCAGGCCGCTTATCAGGTCGCTTTGCGGCGCGGATTCTCGGGTTCTTTCTTGGATGTGGAGTTAGGCCTTTGGCAGGCGCTCCGCGAGGCGTACTAAACGGAATGCCGAGAGCAGAGTTGCTCTTCCCCTGAGTTGAGGCCCGTACAGGAAACGGAACACGCATTATGCCGCAGACGACCCGGCCGAGGGCTCGGCCAAGCATCCCGACCGCGTCGCACAAACCCAGCGCGCCTCAGCAGCCGTCGGCTGCGGACCTCGACCCGCGGCGCTGGCTTGCCCTTTCCGTGGTTCTCATGGCGGCAGTGCTGGGCGTACTTGATTTCTTCATCCTTAACATTGCTATTCCGTCGATCCAGCGCGGCTTGCCCGCGACGTTTGCAGACATACAGCTCATGATCGCCGGCTACGGGCTAACGTATGCCGTCTTCCTCATCACCGGCGGGCGTCTCGGCGATATCTATGGCCGCAAGCGCATGTTCATGGTCGGCGTCGCCGGCTTTACGTTCGCCTCCACCTTGTGCGGCCTTGCACCTGGGCCAGGAACACTTATTGCCGCACGGGTACTCCAGGGCACGACCGGCGCGGTGATGTTTCCGCAAGTGCTGTCCATTATTCAAGTCAGCTTTCCGCCTCGCGAACGCAGCATCGCGTTTGGCATCTTCGGCATGGTTCTGGGGGCAGGCTCCTTCGCGGGAAACGTGCTGGGCGGGATGCTGATCGACTGGAACTTGTTCGGGCTGACCTGGCGGCCGATTTTTCTTGTGAATCTCCCCGTCGGCATTATCGCGCTACTGGCCGCCGCATTCGTGGTGCACGAATCGCGCTCATCGCGGGCGCCGCGGCTCGACCTGGGCGGCGTCGCCCTCGCCACGCTCGGCTTGTTCCTTTTGATCTACCCGCTCGTGCAGGGTCATGCAGCCGGCTGGCCGATGTGGGCTTTTCTCTGTCTGGCTGCCTCGATCCCCGTGCTGGTGTCCTTCATCCTGTACGAGCGCCGCGTATCGAATTCCGGCGGTTCGCCGCTCATGGAGCTGTCGTTGTTTCGCGACAAGGTCTTTGTGTCCGGGCTCCTCGCTGCCCTCGCGTTTTACGGGGGCATGTCGACGTTCTTCTTGACAATCACGCTCTTCTTGCAAGAAGGGCTGGGCCTCACGCCGCGTGCAACAGGGCTGATCTTCATCCCGTTTGCACTTGGCTTCCTGATGGCATCGAGCGCCGGCATCAAGCTGACAAAAAGACTCGGCAGCCGGGCGATCAACCTGGGCACGAGCCTGATGATCGTGGGCTTGATCGGGTTGATCGTGCTGGCGCGAACCCACGGCATTGCCGTCACCAGTCCGGAGCTGATACCCTGGTTGCTGATCTACGGTATCGGCCAGGGATTCGTGGTGCCGACGCTCATCAGCACCGTTTTGAGCGGCATCCCCAGCTACGCCGCCGGCTCTGCTTCGGGAGTCCTGACGACCGTGCAACAGATCGCGTTTGCCATGGGCGTGGCCGCGATCGGCAGCATCTACTCCACGATCGTTGGGGTGCAGCCCGAGCCCCAGGACTACGCGCACGGCATCGGCATCGCCCTGTTCTTCAACATGGGCCTGCTGGCGGCCACGTTCGGGCTCGCGCTCTTGCTGCCGCGGAGCACGCTCGGTGCGCATGCGCTAAGACACTTCGACGCGTAGCCGGCACTTCTTCGGGAGTTGCGTTTTCTCTTCTCTCTTAAACCGGCCCCTCACGGGGCACGGCTCGCCAGCGAGCCCGGGCCCCGTCAGGGGCCGGGTCCCGTACCCCAAATACCCCATTTGCCCTTGATCGCTTTTCCTGGAAATGGGACCATTTAGATACCGGCCTTCAGCGTCCGCTCATCTGATCTGACACCATGCTTCGGAACGGCGTGGTCCTCTCCCGCCAATCAGAGGTCGGCCGGCCATGTGGAATCCGTCAACGTGGACACACGTGGAGGTATTCATGGGCCTTTGCGTCCCTCCAAGATACTCTCGGCTTGTCCTGGCACTGCTTAGCGCCTTGTTCACCATCCTTCTGCTATTCCCAGCCATTTTTGCGGGCGAGCCGCAAAAGCCGGCAGAAAAAACCGCCGAGACCAGGAAGGCTCCACCGCCAGGAGCCGTCGAAGTTCACATGAACGATGGCACCAGCGTGCAATTTACGCTGCGGGAGGAAGCAATCCCACTGTGCACCCCCTACGGCAAACTCCTCGTGCCGATCATGCATATCCACCGCATCGAGTTTGCCACGCGCGTCTCCAGCGAGGATGCCAGGCGCGTGCGCGCGGCCATCGCCAACCTCGGCAACGCCCAGTTCCGAGTGCGCGAGGAGGCCAGCACTGAGTTAGTGAGTTTGCGGGAAAAAGGGTACGCGGCGCTGCTCGAGTCCGCCAAGGAGAAAGATCCGGAGGTCATCCGCCGGGCTGAGCTGGTGCTCCAGAAAATACGGGAAACGGTCCCCGAGGAGCAACTGGAATTCCGCAAGCACGATCTGATCTATACCGCAGACTCGAAGTTCGCCGGCCGCATCGAAGCCACTACCTTGTTGGCGCGCACGCCTCAATCCGCCGAGGTGCAATTGAAGCTGGCGGATATGCACAGCATGCTGTTCCTGTCTGTCGAGGACGCGCTGGAGATCGCGAACGCCGTTCCCGATCCGGGCGATCTCACCAAACTCCCCAATCTCACCAGCGAACCCGGAAAACGTATGGCCTTCAAGGTGACGGGCTCGCTGACCGGCCAGGTTTGGGGAACGGACGTCTATACGGCGGATTCATCCCTGGCCGCGGTGGCAGTCCATGCCGGCGTCGTCCGCCCGGGCCAGACCGGCGTGCTCCGTTTGGTGATCCTCGGCCCTCATCCTACGTACAAAGGCTCGACGCGGAACGGGGTTACCAGTCTCGCCTACGGGCATTACCAGGGCAGCTTCCAGGTCCTGCGTTGAACTGCACACACCGCATCCTCTCGATACTAAGGCCCGGAGGCGCACGTGCAGATGACGCCCCCGGGCCGCCCTTGCTTTCACAAACCGGAAAAGAGCTTGTCCGTGCTCAGGTCCGCAACTGCGCTTTGCTTCTCGGCAGCCACATCGCCAAATGCCAGGCTGCCGGTCGTCAAGGTTGACGACACTTGTTGAGTCGTCACCAGGGACAAAACCGACCCGCTCTGGTCGGAGGCCACATCGTAGACGGCGGGCGCCGATGGCGCGGGCACAGAGACGACGACAACCGGCGCGGACAGGGGGCTGGCAGCGCTCTGTACCCCTTCCCATGAGGATCCAGTGCCTGCCGAATTCCCGGACGACCCCAGGGCCCAGGGCCCCCCGAACCACGAGGAGTCCGAAGTGACTGCAAAGTTGACGTTGCTCACGCTGATGCCGCCGCGGCTGATCAAAATCGGCGAAGGGTTCGGCGAGATTTGCTGGAAGCCCGGCGGCAAGACAAGAACGATGGTGTAATACCCCGTGCCGCTGATGCCTGAAGAATTCTCCGGATCCGCTGCCGGGCCGCTCAGCTGATTGAACCTATATTGGCCCCGCCAGTTGGTCACGGTCGTGGCCAGGATGTCGCCACTGGTATCTTCCAGCTCGACGGTGATGCCGGCCACCCCACTGCCCGACCACCAGTGATAGCCTCTGCCGGTCGAAACCGTTCCACTGATCGATGCCTGGAAAAGGAAGACGTCCGGCTGCAGGTTTTTAACGCTGGTGTTGGCTTCAATGACCTTGGCCAGCGTGTCCCCTTGCTCGAAGATCCGCAATTCGTCCCAATTCCAATTCTCGTTGAGGTAGAAGAATCTGTCCCCATTCCGAAGCGCGCTGAACTGGTCGACCATGATCTTCTGGAACAGGGGACCTACATCGGAGCCTGGCAGCTGGTCCTCGGCCAGGCCGCCTTCGAAGGCGTCGATGTTATTGACGTTGCCGTACGCCTGCTGCAGCTCCTGCTGGACTTGAACGTTGCTGGTGATCTGCGCGAAGCTGGTCACGGCTGGGAGTCCCAGGGCAACGCGGACCTGGTTGTAAGACCCGATACCGTTATCCCGACCCCTCTCGATGTCCAGAGCGATGAGGTCCTGGCCAAAGCCCACGCCCGGCACGACTTCGTTGAAGAGGAGGTTTCTGACCTCGTTGATGACCTGCACGTCCATTGCCTGAGCATCGCCATCGGCGTCGCCCTTCAGGACAGCATCAATGCTTGTGGTGGCCAGTCCGGTGACAGGATCGGTAGTCGTCGGTTGGCCCTGGCCGTTGAGGATGGTCGGGTCGAAGAAATCCTCGGCCAAGGGCACGTCGTCCGCCACCGCCAGACCATTGTTGCCCTGCCGTTCCACGTTGCCGCTGAGGAGGCTGTGGCCGAAGCGGAACGCTACCGTGGAGAACTCGTTGGCGATGGTGACATTGACGCTGGGATTGTATCCCGTATAGGGCGACAGGGCATGGGAGCCGAGCACATCGGGAATCCACTCGTTGTAGATAATCGACTGATACTCCGCGATGTTTATCTTCCTGGCTTCCTGAAAAAGCTGCTCGTCGCTCCAGGTGGGATGTTCCTGTTGCAACTGGGTCGCAATAAGGTTGTGATTGTCCAGGAACAGCACCTGCAGGGCGGTTAACTCGACATTTTCATTGCCGCGGATGTCGCCCGTGGCGAACATGGCAGACTCGGGCAAGGGCCCGTTGTCTTGCATGCCGCCGACGGAAGCGTTGATGGCGGCCAACTGGGCAGGCGTGAAATAGGTCGTGTTGTCCAGCGGCGGCAGACCGCCCGGACTTGTCTTCATCAGGCCACCCACGAAGAGCCGCAAGGCATTGTCGGTCGCCAGGTCGGAGCCGTATATCTGCGACAGATCGAGGTACGAAGTAACGGTGTTGACATCCTGGGCCGGATTGCCGGGGCCCGTGCCGGTCGCGGGATCGGTCTGGGAGCCGGCAAATGCCAGCGGGGTGTCATTGGGCCCGCCGATCGGGTCGCCCGGCGGCACGGGGATGGGCATCGAGGCGCCGTTGCCGGGGGTCAGATCCATGTCGTGATCCATGAATTGACCGAAAGCGTAGACGAAGTCCGACAACGATTGCTGGTTGACGGTGGCAATGTCCTGAGAGGGATTGGCGGGATCCGCCTGGTTATTGAGGATATCGGAAATAAGGCGAGGGCTAGGATCCTGAGCCAGCGACGGCGAATTGTACCCGTTGGTATACTCGGCAGGGGACAGCCGCTGGAGATCGACGCCAGCGACACCCCAGCTCGGACTGGCGACATTGTTGCCGACTTCACTGATCGGACGGTAAGTACTGAGCAGATTACGCTCTTCCAATGATTCCACGAGGAGGCCGATGCCGCGCCGTCGCTTTAGGGTATGCGGCTTCCTGTTGGTTTGCCGACCACGCGCCTTGAATTTCTCCATAATGTCTCATTCTCCAAAACGTTGCCATGCCGTCCCGTACAGATCCTGGACGGACCTTCCGCCCTGCCAACCTCCGCGCAGCCGGTCGGCGTTGACCCGATGGAGGGAGCCTGGACCCTGATCGGGAGTTCGTGCGTTCCTATGCGACGGGAAGTTTGCTAGGAAAATAAAAGTGGGCTGAGGGCAATCAAAGCTCCACCAAAACTAGGCCAAGAACATGAAGAGGTCAAGCGTATAACCGAGTTTTTCCGCAAGATTGGAATTGCAAGCAATGAACATGAGAACATATGTTCAGAACCATGCGCGACGAGGCGCCTGGACAGGCCTCGCCGCTGGGGCCCGGCCAGCCAACCAGCTGGACGCATGCTGGCCTTGACCGCCGCCTCCTCGATCCTGGTAAACTTGGGGACAAGAAGAGTGCTTGCAGCCAGGCGGATGTCCGCGCGCACAATGCTGCGGCAGAAGAAGGAGGCGAAAATGCCAAGACAAGGTGGTCCCATGGTATTGACTGGTGCTCCGCGCCGCCTCCGCCTGCTGGCGCTGATCGTGATGCTGGCGCTCGCAGCCTCGTGCGCCAGGGAAAAGGCTCACACCGACGCCTACGAGCGCGGCCTGGAGGCCATAGCAAACAACGATCCCGACCTCGCCATCGCTTGTTTCGGTGAAGCCATTCGGGCCGATCCCAAGAATGCCTTGGCCTATGCGAACCGCGGCGCTGCCTACGCGGCCAAGGGTGATGACACCAAGGTGATTGCCGACTGCACCGAGGCTATTCGATTGGATCCGCAGCTTCGCGACGCGTACATCAACCGGGCTCAGGCGTGCATCAACAAGGCCGAGTACGACCGCGCCATCGCCGACTGCAACATCTTGATCGAGAAATCGACGCCAGTGACTGCGAAGTCTTATTACAATCGCGGGCTGGCTTACCTCAGCAAGGGAGACGACCTGAAAGCCGTCGCAGATTTCACGGAAGCGATCAAAATCAGTCCAAAGCTCTCCAAGGCCTACGGAAACCGCGGCATCGCCTTGCTCAAGCTGAAGCAGATCGATCTGGCGATCGGCGATTTCACCGAGGCAATCCATCTGGCCCCCGCGGACGCAAACGGTTATGCCCTGCGTGCCAAGGCCTATCGCGCGCAGGGCGACGACAAAAATGCCGCGGAGGATGAACGCAAGGTCCAGGAACTCAAAAAAACACCAGCCGAAGGGGGCGCTCCGCGCTGACTGGCACCCGGCCTCTGACGAGGCGCGGCTCGTCGGCGAGCCGTGCCCCGTCAGGGGCAGGGTTCAGGGGAGCAGGTCCGCGAAATGAAATCCATCCCGCACCACGCGCTCGCCGCCATGTACGGGAATGGGCTCGCTGAACATCGGTCCCGCATAGCAAAACGTGTGAAATTCACCTCGTTCGCCGCACGGGTCGACGGAGGTCGGCAGCTCGGCGAGCAGGGCATCGTCGAACGCCCGGCCGACGAAGCTGCCGTCAAGCTGCTTGGGATCGACGCAGGTGAGAAAGGCCCGCAGGCCCGTTGCGATCATCGTACGGGCCAGAACAGGCGTATCCGCTGGTTCGCCCCAGATTGGAAAGAGCGGCGTGATGCCGGTGCCTGCCAACTGCTTTTCACGATAAGCGCGGATGTCTTCGAGAAAGAGATCGCCGAAGGCGCAATGCGTGATGCCCTGCTGACGGGCCCTGTCGATGAGGCCCATGATCCGCGTTTCGTAGTCTGCGTTGCTGCACGGCCACGGCAAGTGCACGAGCCAGAGCGGGACACCGGTCGCGCGGGCCTGGGCTTCGACCAGCTCATGGCGTACCGCGTGCATGGCCACGCGATTGGCCGACTCGTTCAGCGTCGTCACCAGACCGACGATCTCGAATTCATTCTGTTGACGCAGGACGTGCAGGCTCCAGGCGCTGTCTTTGCCGGAACTCCACGACAGGAGCGCTTTGGGTTTCACGCGACATCTCCGGCCGGCTCAAAGGCGACGTCAACGCGCATGGCAGCCGGCAGACCCCTCGGTAAAGGGTGAATTTCAGGGTGCAGAGCGTTGGCAAGCATCTCCAGGCTGTCGACCAGGCGTGGACCGGGCCTGCTGAAATAGGCCGAGCCATCGACCAGGTATACCCGGCCGTTTTGCACACAAGGTAAATCACGCCAGCCGGGCGAAGAGCGCAGCAGCGGCAGGTCCTGGATGGTCCGCGTGATGCTGAAGCCGCAGCAAGCAAGGAAGAGAACCTCGGGGCGCCAGGCGTGCACTTCCCGCCAGCTCAGAGTACGAGATGGCCGGCCTTCCTGCCCGAGCCCTTCCTTCCCTCCGGCCAGGCGGACAAGCTCCGGACTCCAGTGCCCGCAGGAGAACGGCGGATCGATCCACTCCAGCAGCGCCACGCGCGGCCGCTGGGTCAGCTGTGCCGACCGAGCAGCCACAGCCTCCACCCGCACCTGTAGCGCTGCCACCACCGCGGCCGCCTGCTCCTGCCGGCCCGTCGCCTTCCCAACTTGGCGGACGCTTTCGAGGACCTCGCCCAACGTTTGCGGCTCCAGGTTGAGCACACGTGGCTGGCCCGGCAACGTGCACGCCGCGGCACGCACTTCTTCCAGGGCGACAGCACATACGTCACACAGCGCCTGCGTCACGATCAGGTCCGGTCGCAGAGCTTCTAGCGCGGGCAGATCGAGAGTGTAGAGCGCCCGTTGCGTCTGCAGTCGCTCGCGGACAAGTTCGTCGATGCGCGCGCTGGAGGCGTCATGCGGAATGAGGGTTTTCGTCACCTTCGGAAGGCCGTTGACGAAATCCGGGTAGTCGCACTCATGCGTGACGCCGACAAGCTGGTCGCCCAGGCCCAAGACACAGACGATCTCGGTGGCGCTGGGAAGAAGAGACACGATGCGCATCGACACGATCTTACCCCCCAAACTTTCAGGCCAGCTTGGGCTTGATTTCGAGCAGCCTGGGGAAGGCGTGCTCGGCCAGGGCCAGTCCGGCAAAGAGCGCGACCGCGTAGGTCGCGTCGCCCATCACCGTGTTGTAGAAAAAAGGCACGGCAGCGACGTAGCACATGACCAGCCCCTGCCACGAAGCTTCGTAAGAACCGCTCTGAGCCCAGACGGCGAAGTTCGTGACGACAAAGAACAACAACGAGCATGCGAGCGCTGCACCCGCAATCGGCACCAGCCGGCGCCGCCCGCGCAGCCAGAAACCAAGAAAGACGATGAGCGCGAAACTCGCGTACACCGCCGGCATCAAGGTATGAAAGCCGAGTACAAGATCGCCCAGGAACAGAGCGAGCAAAGGCACGCCAAAGGCAACCCGCCGGTCGGCGAAACTCGCGCCCCCGAAGAGTGCGAGAGCGCCGATAGGGGTGAAATTGGGCGGATGCGCGATCAGCCGGGTCACTGCCGCGGCCAGGATCATGCCAACGAGGGTAACAAAGCGGGGAGAAAGGAAACGGTTCTGCGCCATGGGACTCGCTTTCTGCCGGGCCGGGCAAAAGAAGGTTGCATCAGCCCAACAGCACCGCGGGGCGTCCGCGCCTGCGGACATATCCCATCCCTGACGAGTGCTTGGCACCGAAGCACCGAACCACGCTCGACAGGCAGGTCTTCTGGCTCACGGCTTAACACGACCCGGGCCGCCTTCCCGCATTCCTTGCAGTGGCGTTCTGGTCCGGGTCAGGCCGATTACAGCGGCGGCCCCGCGACGGATTCGCACCGTCTTCCCTCTTCGTCCCTCCGGCACGACCGCCGGCGGGAAACCTGGCGAGACAAGTTATGTTATACGCGTTTATGCTGAACTCGGCACGTCGGCGATGGCACTTGTAGTCACGATGCCGCGGCCTTGTGCCGTGACCCCTACCCTCGCATCCACTCCCGCTCAAGAGTTATTGAGATGTTCGCCAGGCACAAGATTGATCGTCGTGTCCAAAGTACCTGCAAAGAACCAATCCAGCGCCAACCCGGAAGCAGCGCCGGTGAGGACGTTGGCGGCCCCGTCATCGTTGACGGTTGTGCCGAAATTCAGCGAGTAGCCGCCGGGGATGGTTCCCGTGTTGATCTCGGTGAAGCGCGTGTTGTAGGAATCCGCGGACTGCCACTCCGCGAGGATCGCCATGAGAGCGGTGATGTTGGCACTGGTGTCCGTGTCGTAGCTGGTCGAGCCGCCAATGAGGATGTCCCCGCCGGAAGCCGAGCCGCCAGTAATCTGACCTGAACTGCCGTCGCCGATCAGCAGGCTTGAGCCAGTGCCGCCCGTGATCGTATCGGCGCCGCTGCCGCCAAGCAAAATATTGCCCTGCGCGTCGCCGATCAAGGTGCTGCCGCCGCTGCCGCCGAAGACGTTCTGGATGTTTGTGACCGCTCCCGCAGCGCCGCCGTTGACGTTGGTGGCGGAGCCGGTCGCCAGGTTGACCGTAACCGGCGTCGTGAGGGCCGAGTAATCCAGCCAATCTCCCTGGCCCGCAGGCGCGCCTCCGCCATTGATGCTGGACACGCTGCCGGCGCTCGCAAACTGGAACACATCGACGCCGGTGCCGCCCACGAGGTTTTGCATTTTGGCGAAGGACACGGAGCCGAGAGTGCCGCTATTGTGGCCGGTGACGTTCCAGGTGTTGCTGGTGTTCGGACCTACCAGCGTGTTGGTGCCCGTGCCGCCGTCAACGTTCATGTTGAAGCCTTGCGGCTGATTGGCCACCGTAAAGGTGTTGCCGCCGCTACCAGCATGGACGGTCCCCGTGGAGCCCGGGGCAAGAAAGAAATAGATCGGCGCAGGAGCGAGGCCGATGAGGTTGTAAAGGGCAGGGTTAGCGGCAGGGGCGCTGAAGACCGCGTGCGGATGGGGCGTGGCGTCGCCGGAATCGTCCACGATGACCGAGGCCGTGTCGGTCCCGGATTCGACCACGAGTTCGCCCAGGATGTTGGCCACGGTGCCTCCGAGCGCTGGCGCCAGGCTGCCGACGGTTACGACGTCGCCCGTAGCGACGGCAATTGACTCATCCGTCGCGGCAGCCACGGCCCGCACATTGACGTGATCATCGCCCGAGCCCATGTAAAGAATGACCTGATTCATGGTATCCCACGTGATGGGAGCGATCCCTGAACGAGTCAGCGTGTTGGCCGTCAGGGTGTAGGTTTGTCCGGCCGCGGCCTCTGAGTCGTTGAAGATCACATAGGAGTAAGGGTCGCCCCCCGCGTGAAGCGTGGTCGGCCCTTTGAGATTGTCCAGGGGGAATCCGAGAACGAACTCATTGTAGCCAGCGCCACCGTTGATCGTCGTCGACGTGCCGGCCGCCGTGCTCCCCACGATGATGGCGTTGCCGCCGCTGCTGCCGTTAAACACCACGGTCTTGAAGCCGCTGTAGGTGATTCCCGAGGAGGGTCGGACGTTGAGGACGGTCGAGGTGATCGCGTAAGTCTCCGGGTTCGGGTTGGCCTGGTCATTGACGTAGAGCGTATTGGTGCCGCCCTGGCCAATGACCGAGAGGGCCCCCTGGATGCCATCGAGAGTGCTTTGGCCGAAGCTGCCCACGTCGAAGGTGGCGCCCCCCGTGCCGCCCTTGAGCGTGTAGCCAGTGCCCGCGGCAGTGCTGTAAACGTTGAAGGTGTTGCCGCCCCCGCCGCCATCCACTTCCACGCTGGCCAGGCCGGAGTAGGTGATGCCCATCGATATTGGTCGGATATAGAGGATGCCCGCATTGACGCTATAGTCTCCGGGCCCGGGATTGGAGCGGTCATGGGCGGTCATCGTGTCGGCGCCCCCCTGGCCGGTGACGGTAAGGGGAGCCTGGATCTCCTGGAGGGAATTATCGTACCCCAGGTTGACTGTGTCGTTCCCCGTGCCGCTGTTTACGAATGTGGCCGTTGCCGTGGCCTCGACATTGAACACGTTGGTGCCGGAGCCGCCGTTCACGGTCACACCGCTCAGGTTGCTGTAAGTGATCGTGGCCGCGCGCGATCGGGCCATCGCCGTGGCCGCCAAGGTGTAAGTCGTGGCGACGGTGGTGCCCTGGTCGTTGACAGTTAAGGTATCGCCGGCCCCCGCCGCGCCGGTGAGGGTGAGAGGGCCCAGGATGCCGCCCAGCGAGTTGCTCTGGTTGCCTACATCGAACGTGGCGGCGCCCGCCGAGTTCATGGTGTAGGAAGTTCCGCTGGCGGTGCTGTAAATAACGTAAATGGCTTGACCTTGGGTACCATTCACTA
>Ga0310038_10000238_pt1 | contig 54887 bp, 47 predicted proteins | sample Sb_taG_6_FD_200461 | JGI IMG/M metagenome (GOLD analysis project Ga0310038, IMG submission 200461) | Peat soil microbial communities from Weissenstadt, Germany - Sb_50d_4_PS metaG (v2) (version 2) | ecosystem: Environmental > Terrestrial > Soil > Wetlands > Peat | place: Germany: Weissenstadt... | reverse complement strand
TGGAAGACCAAGTCCGTGTCATACCACCCTAAACGCAAAAAGCACGTTTAGGATGGGGCACCCTCGATTGTGCAGGAACGGAGTGACCAATGGCAGAAACGAATGCAGAGATGATTTACGACGTCGCGGTGATTGGCGGCGGGCCGGCCGGTTATACGGCGGCAATTCGCGGAGCAGAGTATGGGCTGAAGGTGGCGTTGATTGACGCGAGTCCGAAGCTGGGCGGCACATGCCTGCACGTGGGCTGCATTCCGACCAAGGCACTGCTGTTCAATGCGGAGCTGTGGGATTACCTGAAAGAGGCCGACGAGTTCGGCATTGCGGGCGTTGAAGGGCGTGCTTTGAACTGGGCCGCGGTGCTCGCGCGCAAGAACGCCATTATCGCGAAGCACGTGAAGGGCTTGGAATTCCTGATGAAGAGGCACAAGATCGCCGTGATTCCCGGATTCGCACGGCTGACGGGCGGAGCAAAAGATGGCGTGCACACAGTGGATGTCGATGCGAGCGGGGCGAAAAGCCAGGTGAAGGCGAAGAACGTGATGGTGGCAACGGGATCGGAGGCGAAGCTGCTGCCGGAACTGAAGGCGGACAGCACGATTCTGACGAATATCGAGATTCTTGATCTGAGTGCGCCGCCGAAATCGCTGATCGTGATTGGCGCAGGCGCGGTGGGCGTGGAGTTTGCGTCGATCTTCCGCAGCTTTGGAACCGAGGTGACGATTCTCGAATTCTTGTCGCGAATGGTTCCGGTGGAGGACGAAGAGATTTCGAAGGAGCTGGCGCGGGTGTTCAGGAAGCGCGGCATCGAGACGCAGACGGGCGCGAAGGTCGAGAAAGTAGAGAAGACGGCGAATGGCGTGAAGGTAAGCTACACCGATGCGAATGGAAAGTTGCAGGTGAAGGAGGCCGAGAAAGTGCTGGTGGCTGTGGGTCGCGGGCCGCTGACGCGTGACATCGGCCTGGAAAAGACGAAGGTCGAGCTGGACCGCGGCTCTGTGAAAGTGAACGAAGTGCAGGAGACGGCGGAGCCGGGCGTGTTTGCCATCGGCGACATTGTGGCGGGTCTGCCGCAACTGGCGCACGTGGGCGCGATGTGCGGCATGGTCGCGATGGCGAAGATTGCGGGGCGGAAGTACCGGCCGGTGCGGCGCGATCGCATTCCGAACTGCACCTATACCGATCCGCAGATTGGCTCGGCGGGACTGACCGAGGCGCAGGCCAAGGAGAAAGGCTTCACGGTAAAGGTGGGCAAGTTCCCGTTTGCGGGCAACTCGAAGGCGACGATTGTGGGCAGCCATGATGGATTCGTGAAGATTGTGGCCGATAACAAGTACGGCGAGATCCTGGGCGTGCACATTATCGGGCCGCAGGCGACGGAGCTGATTGCCGAGGCGGTCGCGGTGATGGAGCTCGAAGGCACAGTGGACGAGCTGATGTTCACGATCCACGCGCATCCCACGCTGAGCGAGGCGATGCTGGATGGGTATGGCGCGGTGGAAGGCCTGCAGATCAACGCGTGAAAGGCAGCGGAGTTGGCGGGGTTATTACCCACCCTGGCGACAAGAACGAATGCGTCGCGAGGGTGGGGCACCCGCAGATTCGGTTGGGATTTAAAGCAGAAGCTGCCAGTAGCCGACGTCGATCCAGCGGCCGAATTTGTAGCCAACTTCCTTGAAGAGTGCCACCTGGCGCAGACCGAACTTCTCGAGCAATGCAATGCTGGGGGGATTGGGAAGCGCGACGCCTCCGATGACGCAACGAAACTGGCGATTGCGAAGCTCGGCCAGCAGCACATCGAATAATGCGGTTCCTCTTCCCTTCCCAACCGACGCAGGAAGCAGATACACAGTCGCTTCGACGGAATGGCGATATGCCGGACGCTCTCTCCATTTGCGGCCGTAGCTGTAGCCGATAAGCCTGCCGTCTTCTTCACACACGAACCAAGGATAATTCTTTGTCGTTTCCAGGATTCGCCTTCGCATCTCATCGGGAGCGACAGGATCTTCTTCAAACGTGGCAGATGAGTTGAGGATGTAGTGGTTGTAGATCTCCGAGATCGAGGTCGCGTCGTCTTGATGGACGTATCGAAGCATGGCGGGTCTCCGAAGCCGGCTTGACAGTTCAACTGTACGCGTCGGAGCGTGTGGATTTGGTTGAGCCGAATGATAACCGTGAGAAAAGCAACCGTAGATCCTTCGGCTCCGCCTACCCCATAATCGCGCGCGATCATGGGGCCCCGAACGCGCTCCGCTCAGGATGACACTGCGTTTGTCGGTTGCGCTTGAGCGATACGCATATCGCTCCCTCAAGGCTCACAACTCGGTCGACTGCGTGGCGACCAGATCTCTCGCTTTCGTTATGAAATCGGCGAGCGGCATGGAGGTTTGCTCGGTTTTGCCGCGGGTGCGCACGTTGACCTGGCTGGCGGATTCTTCTTTGTCGCCGAAGACGAGGATGTAGGGCGTCTTCTGCAGCGCGAAGTCGCGAATCTTGGCGTTCATTTTTTCGTTGCGCGCATCGACTTCAACCCTGAGACCGGCGGCCCTGAGTTCGGCTTCGATTTTTTCAGCGTAGGCCGCATGACGCTCGCTGATGGGCACGAGGCCCACCTGCACGGGCGCCAGCCAGAGCGGGAAGGCGCCGGCGTACAGCTCGATGAGATAGGAGACCATGCGCTCCATGGTGCTGATGATGGCGCGATGGATCATGACGGGCCGATGGCGATTGCCGTCTGCTGCCGTGTATTCCAGGGCGAACTGGTTGGGCAGGTGAAAGTCGAGTTGCACCGTGGAGTAGGTTTCCTCGTGGCCCATCACGTCGGCGAGCTGAATGTCGAGCTTGGGCCCGTAGAAGGCCGCTTCGCCGCGAGCCTCGCGATACTTCAGCCCTAACGAATCCAGGGCTTCGCGCAACACACGCTCGCCCAGCTCCCACATGGCGTCGTTATCGACGTATTTTTCCTTGTTGGCGCGATCGCGCAACGAGAGGCGGTAGCTGTATTGCGTGATGCCAAGATCGCGGTAGGCGCGTTCCACGAGCTTCATCACGCTGGAGAACTCATCCTTGATCTGATCAGGCGTGCAGAAGATGTGGGCGTCATTGAGCGTCATGCAGCGCACGCGGCTGAGGCCGCTGAGCGCGCCTGACAACTCGTAGCGATACATGGTGCCAAGCTCTGCGAGGCGCACGGGGAGGTCGCGATAGCTGCGCAGTTTTGATTCGTAAATGAGAATATGATGCGGGCAGTTCATGGGCCGCAGCACCATCTCTTCGTTCTCAAGTTTCATGGGCGGGAACATGCTTTCGTGGTAGTGCGCCCAGTGGCCGGAGCGGATATAGAGATCGACCTTGGCGAGGTCGGGCGTGTAGACGTGCTCGTACCCGGATTTGCGCTCGAGGTCGAGGATATATTCCTCAAGCAAGCGGCGAATGGTGGCTCCCTTGGGAAGCCAAAGCGGCAAGCCGGCGCCCACTTCGTCGCTGACGGTGAACAGTTCGAGTTCCTTTCCCAGGCGCCGGTGATCACGGCGTTTCGCGTCCTCAAGCCGCGCGAGGTAGTCTTCCAGATCCTTTTTAGAGAAGAACGCAGTGCCGTAGATGCGCTGGAGTTGCGGGTTTTTCTCATTGCCCAGCCAGTACGCGCCTGAGATGCTCATCGCCTTGAAGCCCTTGACGCGGCCGGTCGAGGGCACGTGCGGACCGCGGCAGAAATCGACGAATTTGCCGTTGCGGTAGAAGCTGACCTGGTCGCCGGGCGCGGTGAACCTGGTGACGAAGTGGGTCTTCATGAAGTCTCCGTCTTTTTCAAATTCGGCGAGAGCCTGCTCGCGCGGCTCGAACTCGCGCACGAATGGCTCGTTGCGCGCGACGACTTCAGCCATTTTGGATTCGATGGCGGACAGGTCTTCGGGGGTAAAGGGCTTTTCGCGATAGAAGTCGTAGAAAAAGCCGGAATCGGTGGCTGGCCCATGGCCAAGCCTGGTTTCAGGAAAGAGCTCAAGGACGGCCGAGGCAAGCACATGCGCGGCCGAGTGACGCAACACTTTGAGCGCGTCAGGGTCTTTTTCCGTGACCAGTTCGAGGCGCGTGTCCGCGGTGAGGGGCGCCGAGAGGTCGACGAGGCGCGGAGCGGTAGCGTCTTCGGCGGCGTACATGGTTGCTTCGGCGGAACCGTCACTCGCTGTATCGGGATGGGGCTGGCCGTCGTGGGCGGAGCTTTTGCCGGCGGCGTTGCTTACGGGAGTAATGCGCGCGACGACGGAAGCCGCTGCGAGACGCGGCGAGATGGAGTTGGCGATGTCGAGAGGCGTTGTGCCAGCAGGAACTTCGCGAATGGCCCCGTCGGGCAGGTGTACGGCAATGGTGTTCTTACTCATAAGTGCAATGGATTCCCTGAAGGCCGATGGTGAAAAAATTGTGGCCCTTTCTTTGAGGATAGAGGGCCGGTGCGGGCGAAGTCGAGCCTGCGCTCGGCTCGAAGTCTGTTTCAGGCCCGGATTGGACTGTTCCCTCCCCCGAATTGGGAATGTCGCCCTGCCCCAATCAGCCGATGGAATCGCATGGATGGGGCATGTTCAACGCTATGTTGGGTTGACTATCTTGAGCGGCGGAATAGAAGCAGCGACGTAGCGGTTGTGAGGTCACAACATGAAGGTTTTTTGCAAGAGAACGAACGGGAACGCGGAGTTCCGCTGTAGCGTGTGCGGGGAGGGATTCGTCCTTTTCTGGGAGCGGCAGCCTCGGACGGAGCGGGTTGCGGTTCTGCGCGAGATTCAGGAGACCATGCGCAGGCACCATCGGAGTTCCCCTGGGACGGAAGCACATCCGCAAGGCGGTTTTCTGGCGCCCGACTGGGGTGACCCCACCGAACTTGCTGCCGCAGCGTTGCAGGGTGGTAACCAGGTGCTCGACCTGTAAGCCGAAAAAACCTCTGCTAATGATCAGGAAAGATCGGTGACAGGGATCGCATGCCCATCGAGGCTCAAAGCCGACCGCAATGGGGAACGAACAGGCACAGACACGCCCCTTGACTGCAAACGAGAGCAAAGGCAGCCAAATCAGGCAAACATAGCAGTTTGCGAAAGTTCCGGACGGTACAGAAAAGGCCGGGAGTTTACCCAGCCCTTCTGTGTTAGCTGTTCGATTCTGCCGGAATCCGGCCGATCAGGTTAGAGAGGCTGTACGTCGGCAGCCTGCCATCCCTTGGGGCCCTTTACGACGTTAAACTGCACGGCTTGACCTTCTTGCAAACTCTTGAATCCACTGGTGTTGATTGCCGAGTAATGCACGAACACATCTTCGCCGTTCTGGCGCGAAATAAAGCCGAAGCCTTTCGCGTCATTGAACCACTTCACGGTACCTTGTTCCATACTTTTGCGTATTTCCTGGATTTGAATTGCGCTGGATGAATCGGAGCGACCACTGGCAGAATCTTGCTTGGTTGGGCGAGTACTGCTCACGCCCGGTTCTACTAACGCTAATCATAGTCTACCATCTTCGTCAAAAGAATGTGCAGGAAAAGTGTGCCGCGTCTCAGCCGTTGGTTTCCCAGGATCGGAACTCATTGAACAATTTGGCCTTAATGGCGCGGGGCGGAGCTGTGGTAAGGTGAGAGGTCGCCATGCTGCACGATCCTGTACCCGAATTGTCGGCTCGCGCCACCGAGGCGCTGGAGTCGGAGTTTAGGACGCTCCCGGAGTTTAAGGCGGAGCCTGGCACCAGCGCCGAAGAAATGGCAGCGGTTCTCGAAGAGACCGCGCACCGGCTTGGCGATAACTACCCTTATTTCCACCCCTTATATGCCGGGCAGATGCTGAAGCCACCGCATCCGGTGGCCCGGACCGCGTATGCGCTGGCCATGAAGATCAATCCCAACAATCATGCGCGGGACGGCGGCCGGGCGAGCTCGGCGATGGAGGTCGAGGCAGTTCGCGAGATCGCTGGAATGTCCGGGTGGACAGAGTACCTGGGACACCTGACTTCGAGCGGGACCTTCGCCAACCTGGAGGCATTGTGGATGGCAGGGCAATTGGCGCCAGGACGGCGGATTGTGGGTTCGGAGCAGGCGCACTACACGCACCAGCGGATTTCGGCAGTACTGAAACTGGAATACACTGCCGTGGCGGCCGACGGCGCGGGCCGGATGCGGCTGGACGCGCTGGAAGATGAGCTGCGCAAGGGCGACGTGGGCGCGGTGGTCGTGACGATGGGCACGACGGCTTTGGGGGCGGTGGATCCGCTCGGCGAGATTCTTGCGCTGCGTGAGCGGTACGGATTTCGCGTCCATGTGGATGCAGCATACGGTGGGTACTTCACGCTGATCGCGGAATCGCTCGACGAGGCGGCGCGACGAGGGTATGCAGCGATCGGACATGCGGACTCGATCGTGATCGATCCGCACAAGCACGGATTGCAACCGTTTGGATGCGGGTGTGTCTTGTTCCGTGACCCGGCCGTCGGGCGGTATTACAAGCACGACTCGCCGTACACGTATTTCACTTCGAAGGAACTGCACCTGGGCGAGATCAGCCTGGAGTGCTCCCGCGCGGGAGCGGCGGCGGTGGCTTTGTGGGCGACGCAGCGGCTGTTGCCGCTGACGAAGGATGGAGCTTTTGCCGAGGGGTTGAGGAAGGGACGGCGGGCGGCACTGGAGTTGGACCGGAGACTGCGAGGAGATGAGAGGTTTGTCGGTTTGGGTTCGTGCGTTCCCGGGTCCCTAAACGCAAGGGACCCGGGGCACCTGCCATGTGCGCCGGAGCTGGACATTATTGTCTGGGGAGTGCGTGCAGCGGATTTTCAGAAGGCGTCGGAGCAAGCGCGAAATGTCTTTGACGCATGCGCGCGGCGGGGATTGCATCTGGCTTTAGTACAATTGCCGGGATCGTGGTTTGGTGGACGCGGCGGTGCGCAGAATGAGGGCACGCTTACCTGTCTACGCTCGGTGCTGATGAAGCCGGAGCACGAGGCGTGGATCGGACGCATCTGGGATCACTTGAGCGCGGCGTGCGATGAAGTTGTGAATGGGTGAAAAGTCTACGACGGATTTGGATTTTGGGTTGGAAAGAAAACGTTGTCAAAGAGACAGTGAACAGTGCTCAGTTTTCGCGCTGGGTCCAATGTGCGAGAAGCAACCGCAGCTCCTTCGACTTCCTCCGCTGCGCCGTTCCGGTTCGCTGCTATCGCTCAGGACGACAAGAGCTTTATTGAGAGTTTGAAATTCACGTCGAGAGTAGGGATAGCTTATGCATGATGCAAAAGCATTTCGTTCGATGCACAAGGAGCGGTTCGGGGCAGAGCCTGCGATTTTTGTGGGGCCGGGACGCGTGAACCTGATCGGCGAGCACACCGATTATGCCGAAGGTTTTGTGATGCCGGCGGCGATCAACTTTGCCACCCTTGCGGGGATTTCGCCGCGCACGGATGGCAAGATCGCGATCTACTCCGAGAACCAGGGTGAGGAGAAGGTGTTTGACGGCGTGCAGGCCAAGGGAATCAAGTACTGGACCGACTACCCGATCGGAGTGGTGTCGATCCTGGCCGGCGAGGGCCACAAGATTCCCGGCTTCAGCCTGAGCATCTGGAGCGATGTGCCGCTCGCTTCCGGGTTGTCGAGTTCGGCAGCGCTAGAGGTATCGACCGCGCTCGCGGTACTGTCGCTTGTCGGCGCAAGCTATCCGGGACCCGTTTTGGCGCGACTCTGCCAGCGGGCGGAGAACGAGTTTGTGGGCGCGAATTGCGGAATCATGGACCAGTTCATCAGCTTGAATGCCAAGGCGGATCATGCGCTTTTGCTGGACTGCCGCGATTTGACCTACAAGCTGGCGCCGATTCCGGACCACGTGGCATTGGTGATTGCCAACACCATGGTGAAGCATTCGGTGGCCGGAGGCGATTATCCGACGCGGCGGCGCGAGTCCGAAGCGGCGTGCGCGGTGATTGCCAGGCACCGGCCGGGCGTGAAGTTCCTGCGCGATTGCACGCTCGACGATCTGAAAAAGTCGGGCAACGAAATGGAGCCTAAGAGCTACCTGCGGGCGAAACACGTGATCAGCGAAAACCTGCGAACGGTGGCGGCCTGCGACGCGCTGCTGAAGGGCCACATGAAAGAGCTGGGCCGGCTGATGGGCGACGCGCACCGGAGCTACAGCCAGGACTTTGAAGGCAGTTGCGTTGAGGCGGATGCGATGGTGGCGCTGGCGCAGGATTTGCCGGGGCTGATCGGCGCGCGGTTGACCGGGGGCGGATTCGGCGGGTGCACGATCAACTTGGTAGAGCAGACCGAGGCGGCTGGGTTTGCCGAGAAGCTGGGTGCGCGCTACGCTCAGAAGATTGGAATTACGCCCCAGATTCACATTTGCCATGCGTCGGGAGGCGCTCACCGACTTGAGTAGGGCTGTTCGCGCCCGCTCGTGCGGCCGGAAGGCGAACGAGCCACAAAGGAAGATGGAAAAGTGCCTTAAGTGCCGCGACTGGGAGAGGTTAAACCGCAGCGAAAATCGCGCAAAAACGGTTGGCCCTCCACCTCAGGCACGCATCCAACCGTTTTGTGGAAAATTGATCCTCTATTGAGCCTCTGGACCGCAAGTTCCTGACACGAAAGAGCCATTTTCGCAACCGGACAGAAACATTGTGTAGACCGTTTTCCTTGTTAAACTTGTGAGGTGTTTTGCCCCGATGGAACGATGAGGGACCGTGTGCCGGGCTGGGACAAAGCATCCCCGGGGTGGTGGTGGCTGTTTGGCCCTGAAGGATAGCCATTAAGAAAAAGATATATGGAATCTACATCCACGAAATCGTCCATGCACGAGAGAATCCCCCACGGCGGCCAGGTGGCTTACTTCTCCATGGAGATCGCGATTCAACCGGCCATGCCGACGTACTCTGGAGGTCTGGGTGTACTCGCCGGTGACACCCTTCGCTCGGCAGCGGACCTGGGTGTCCCATTGGTGGCGTTCACGCTGGCGCACCGTAAAGGATATTTCCAACAGCATCTCAGCGCGACGGGCCTGCAGACCGAAGATGTGCAGCCGTGGAGCCCTGAGGAGTTTTGCACCGAGGAAGCTGCGCGGATCACGGTGGCGATCGAAGGCCGCGTGGTGGCGGTACGCGCATGGCGGTACGATCTGGCAGGACTCTTTGGGCATATCGTGCCAATCTACCTTCTCGACACGGACCTCGAAGAGAACTCAGGCTGGGACCGCGGCCTGACGGACCATCTGTACGGTGGCGATACAAACTACCGGTTGCAGCAGGAAATCGTGCTGGGGATGGGCGGCGTGCGCATGGCGAAGGCGCTGGGATTGCGCGTCAACGTCTTCCACATGAACGAGGGTCACGCAGCGTTGCTCACGCTGGCGCTGCTCGAAAGCCAACTTGGCGGCGGGCCACTGGGCGCGCCGGCTGAAGCGGATCTTGAGGCGGTGCGCCGCACTTGCGTGTTCACCACGCACACCCCCGTTCCGGCAGGGCACGACCGATTCTCAACCGAACAGGCGATTCGCATTTTGGGCAGCGACCGGACGGCGCGTCTGGAAGCGCTGGGTTGTTTCCGCGACGGCCTGCTGAACATGACGCTGCTGGCGCTCAGGTTTTCCCGGTATGCGAACGGCGTGGCCATGCTGCACGGCAAAGTGTCGCAGGCCATGTTTCCGGAGTTCAAGATCGACTCGATTACCAACGGGGTGCACGCGCCGACGTGGATTTCAGAGCCAGTGCAAAAGATGCTCGATGAGCAGATTCCGGCATGGCGGCGTGACAACCTTTATTTGCGCAATGTGATCGCCGTGCCCGAATCCGAGATGCTGGCGGCGCACAAACGTGCCAAAGAAGAACTGTTGGCGGAAGTGGGGTCGCGGACCGGGCTCGTACTCGATCCCAACGTGCTTACCCTCGGCTTTGCGCGCAGGGCAGCGACGTATAAGCGCGCCACGTTGATGTTCACCGATCCAGAGCGTCTCAAGGAAATTGCGTCAAAAGCAGGCGGGTTGCAGATTCTGTATGCCGGCAAGGCGCACCCTCAGGACGAACCCGGGAAAGCGCTCATCCAGCAGGTGGTGGCGGAGGCAGCGCGGCTGGGGAATGACAATTTGCGGATTGTCTACCTCGAAAACTATGCGTGGGACCTTGGCGCGCGGCTCACGGCAGGCGTGGATGTGTGGGTCAACAACCCGCGGCGCCCTTACGAGGCATCCGGAACCAGCGGGATGAAGGCGGCAATGAATGGCGTGCCCAGCCTGTCGATTCTGGATGGATGGTGGATCGAGGGCTGCATCGAGGGCGTAACAGGGTGGGCCATCGAAGACGGAGCCGACGATCTCGCAGAAGCGGACTCGCTTTACTCCAAGCTGGAGACTGCGGTGGTGCCTCTTTATCGCGATGCACCCGAGAAGTGGGCGCGCCTGATGCGAACGACGCTGGCGTTCAATGGTTCGTACTTCAACACCAACCGCATGGTGAAGCAGTACACGCGGAATGCATACTATCCCGAGCGGCTGCCTCAAACAACCAAGGTAGAAGAAGCGGCCTACGCGGACTAAAGGCAGCTACCAGTTGCTAGCTTTCAGTCTTTGTGCTGCGTTCTTGCCGCTATTCGTTGTCTGACGGCGCTGTTCTCTGATCTCTGCTTTCTAGAGCTTGCGGCGCAGGAACTCGAAGATCACATAGCCGATAAAGCCGCTCACGAGGGCGATCAGGAAATTCGTGGTCGTAACGATGTCGTGCAGGGCAAAGGCGAAGGTCTTGCCCCGGCCGCTGACTCCCGTGAACTCGCCCATCAGGAGATTCGAGTAAAAAAGGAAGATGATAAACGCGACTTCGACCACCACTCGCCAGATGGGCTTGACTCTCGGTGGTGGCGTGAACGGCGACATGGAGCGATGATACCGGCGAGGCGCCCGAGCCCCAAGCGAAATCGGATGTTGCTGCGAGCCGAATAAAGGCGGCTCAACACGCTCATCAAGCGATTCAGCCTATAATTTTCCTGTTGTGTTTTCCGGAATTTCATGGCGGTGGCGTGGAATGCGGCGGCTGACTGCCGTTGCAACTCTCCTGGTGTGTCCATACGTGTTCTTTCCCATTGGCGCTCTGGGCCAGACCCCTGCGGATGCAACAGACGCGAGCGGACCGGGAAATTCCTCGGCCGGCGCCGGGCGTGTGCTGCTGGTGTTGCCCTTCGATAACCGGACCGGCCAGCCGAGCCTTGAATGGATTCGCGAGGCAGCGTCGGAGATCCTGAGTACTCGCTTTGCGTCTGCGGGGTTCCTGCCCACGAGCCGGGCCGACCGCGTGTACGCGCTGGATCACTTGGGACTGCCACAGGGATTCCAGCCTTCGCGCGCGAGTTCCCTCAAGCTGGCCCAAACGCTCGATGCCGATTCGATTGTGGTGGGCAGCTACACAACCGATGGGAATTCGATTGCTGCCGAGGCAACGCTGGTAGACGTTCCCAGGTTGCGGATGCTGCCGGCAGTGAGCGTGCGCGGCGAAATGAAAGACATGATCGCCGTGTTTGGCACGTTGGCGTGGAAGCTCACGAAGGAACTTGATCCCACATTCAGCGTGGCCGAAGAGACGTTTGCGGCGGCGGGGAACGGGATGCGGGTGGATGCCTTCGAGCAGTACATTCGCGGAATCACGGAGCCGGACCAGGCAGAGCGCCTGCGGCATTTGCAGCAAGCCGTCAAACTGAGCCCGGACTTCGGTTCAGCGTGGATGGCCCTGGGCCGCGAGGATTACAACGAGCAGCAGTATCAGCAAGCGGCGGAAGCCTTTGCCAAGGTGGACCGCAACGGGCCCGACGGACTGGAGGCGGGATTTTACCGCGGCTTGTCACTGCTTTTTTCAGGCGACTATATCCACGCCCAGGAAGCCTTTGCCGACGTGGCGCGAGTGTTGCCGCTGGCTGAGGTGGTCAATAACGAAGGCGTGGCCGTGAGCCGGCAAGGCATGGACGGCACGTCGCTGTTTATCCAGGCCGCAGCTGCCGACCCCACGGCGGCGGATTACCACTTCAACCTGGCGGTGAGCCTGAAAAGGCACGGAAATCTCTCCGGGGCCTTGAATGAGTTGGCGCAATGCCTGAAGCTGCGCCCGAATGACAGCGAGGCTGAGTCACTGGAAGACGCGTGGAAGGGGCCGGTTTCATCGACGGGATCGAGTGCAGGTGCGGATGCTGGCGCGGGCGCCGACCCGCTGGAGCGCATTGTGCGCACCTTCGACGCGTCGGCCTTCAGACAGGCCGCAGCAATGCTGGATCAGATGAATGAAGAGCGGCTTGCCGCACTGAGTCCGCGGGATCGGGCGCAGAGTTTATGCACGCAGGCGAAAGGGTACCTGGATCGCGGCCTGATCCTCGAAGCGGAGCGGCTGTATCAAGCGGCGGTGGCTGCCGACGACAAGAGCGCCCGGGCGCATGCCGGCTTGGCTGAGGTCCGCGAACGCAGCGGCGACGCCAAGGCCGCGCGCAAAGAGGCTCGCGCCGCGCTGGAACTCGGTCCCTCGGCGGATGCGTACATGGTGCTGGCGCAACTGGATCTTGCCAGCGGCTCTTTGAGCGACGCGTCAAACGAAGCGGCAAGCGCATTGAAACTCGAACCGGCAAACCCGGCGATCCAGCAATTGATGCAGCAGATTCACGCGAAGACGGGGAGATAGCGGGGTTTGCGGAGTTGGGGCCTCGAGCTGGCGGCGAAAATCCGCCGCGATCGCGATGTTGAAGTACCCGAGTTCTTGTTCCTGGAGGAAAGGGGCTAGCCATGGGACGGGCGAATGGGAAACGATGGGTCTGCTTTGGGCAAATTGCGGCAGGTTTATGGATTGCCCTGGCGCTTTGCTTTCATCTGCACGCGGAAAACCAGCAGCCGGTTGTGGACAAGCTGGTGCTCGATGACACCATTCAACCGGTCAGCGCTGACGAGTTAGACAGGGCCATTGCGCGCGCCAACTCCGACGGCGCCCATGTGCTGCTCGTGCAAATGGATACTCCGGGCGGCCTGGTGGAATCGATGCGCGCCATGGTCGCGGCCATTCTTGCTTCGCATGTTCCCGTCATTGTCTACGTTTCGCCATCCGGCTCCCGCGCTGGTTCGGCGGGGTTCTTCATCCTTGAGTCGGCAGACATAGCCGCCATGGCTCCCGGCACTGAGGCAGGCGCGGCCCACGTGGTGTTCGAATTGGGCAAGCCCGACGCTACTGAAGAAGAAAAAGTGGAGAACGACGCCGAAGCATTTCTGCGGTCGTACGTGACGCGGCGTGGCCGCAACACTGACGCGGCAGTGGCCGCGGTGAAATCGTCACACTCATATACGCCCGAAGAAGCGCTGAACCAGCACCTGATCGATATGATCGCGAACAACGACGCTGCGCTGCTGAACTCGCTGGATGGCCGCGAGATCACGCGCATCGACGGGTCGAAGATGACGCTTCACCTGGCCGGTGCGCGCATCGAAGTGCTGCGCATCTCTCTGCGCGACGAATTGCTTGGATGGCTCGTGAATCCCAATATCGCGCTGCTCTTCCTGGTGGGCGGGGCGCTGCTGATCTATCTCGAGTTCAACTCGCCCGGCACGATTGTTCCTGGCGCACTGGGCACTCTGATGGTGCTGCTCGCAGTGTTCGCGCTCAATCTGCTGCCCATCCGCTACACTGCTGTTCTGCTGCTGATCGCTGCGATCGTCCTGTTGCTCCTCGAGGCCAAGTTCGGGGGCCACGGGGCGCTGGCCATTGCAGGAATTGTGTGCCTCACCTTTGGCATGCTCACGCTGGTGGCTGCGCCGGTGCCGGAGATGGGAGTGAGCCCATTGGTTGCGATCAGCATAAGCGTCGCGTTTGGGTTGATTACCGTGGTGCTGGTGCGGCTGGCGGTGCGCGCCCGGAGGCGAAAAGCACGCATCGGCGCAGAAGCCATGATCGGCTGCGAAGCTACAGCGATGGAGTCGCTGACGCCGCAGGGTCATGTGCTGGTTGAGGGCGAAATCTGGCGTGCGGTGGCGAGCGCTTCGGTGGCCGCGGGATCCGCGGTTCGCGTCATCGGCCACGACGAGATGCTGCTGAGAGTGGAACCGGTTGCAGCAGTGAAGACGCCTGGGACCGCGGCGTAGGAGTGGTCCCTCTCCCACCCTTGGCGCAAAAAACAACTACGCGCCAAGGATGGGGCAACCACTGCGTCTTACCTAACGGCGTAGCGGTGTTGGAGTACAATCCCTGCTGAGTGAGGAAAGGAAAGTTCCATGTCCATCGGTGATATGTCCATTCCAATGCTGGTTGTGATCGCCATCGTCGTTCTCTACCTGCTGAACTCCATCAAGATTCTTCGCGAATACGAGCGCGGGGTCATCTTCCGGCTGGGCCGCGTTCTGGGAGCGCCCAAGGGCCCCGGAATCATCCTCGTGTTCCGGCCGATTGACCAGATGGTGCGCCTCAGTCTGCGGCAGGAAGTGCTTGAAGTTCCGCCTCAGGACATCATCACCCGCGATAACGTCACACTGAAGGTGAATGCGGTGGTGACGATGTACGTCGTCAATCCCAACGACGCCGCCATCAAAGTGGCCAACTACGTGTACCAGACGTCGCAGTTTGCGCAGACCACTCTGCGTTCTGTATTGGGCGAGGTCGAGCTCGACGAGCTGCTGAGCCATCGCGACAAGCTCAATTTGCGCATCCAAAGTATTATCGACCAGCGCACCGAGCCGTTTGGGGTCAAGGTGGTCTCAGTGGAAGTAAAGCAGGTTGACCTGCCTGAGCAGATGCTGCGTGCCATCGCCAAGCAGGCGGAGGCGGAGCGCGAAAAGCGCTCGAAGATTATCCACTCCGAGGGCGAGTTCGCTGCGGCGCAGAAACTGGTAGACGCCGCCGCGCTGATGGCCACGCAGCCCATGACCCTGCAATTGCGCTACCTGCAGACTTTGGCGGATATCGGGGTGGAAAAAAATACAACCATTGTCTTCCCGCTGCCGCTGGAAATGATGTCGCTGTTAAACAAGGTAGTTGCGGCGATAAAGCCGGCATCGGAGCAACAATAGGGATGCGCGGGTCATTCTGAATGAGAACAAGGGCGGCGCATGCGGCAATATTTTGAAGACGAAGAACCGGAAGAGGAAGTGGAGCTCAGTCGCGACACAGAGGTGACGCTGAGCCCCGGAGCGTTACTGGGAATCTTTTTCGGACTGGTGCTGATCTGCGGGCTGTGCTTTGGCCTGGGCTACTGGGTGGGCCATCGCGGGTCGGGGCCGGCTCAAACCGCTGCTGCACAGCCGGCCTCGCAGACTCCGGCGCCCGACGCTGAGCCATTGCAGGCGAGCGGCTCAGTTCCCAAACCCTCTGCGGACGCACAGGTTCCGGCGGCCACGCCAAACCAGCCCGGCGACGGAAGCCAGGCAGCGCCGGGAGCGGCGGTCGCGAACCCGGCAAATCCGCAACCGAATCCGGCGCCGCCGAGTGAGAGCACACCGCCGCCAAGTGCCCCTGCCAGCGCGCCGCCGACGCAGCCTCAGGAGCAATCACCGGTCCGGCCACAGCCGCAATCGCCGGCGCGGCCGGCCTACTCGAGCGCGGCAAGCGCGCCGCAACCGGCAGGCACGGGATATGCGCCCAATGTACATACTTCCTCGCCGGGAACGGGCCAGCTGATGGTGCAAATTGCGGCGGTTTCGCACGAGGAAGATGCTGACGTTCTAGTGAACGCCCTGCGCAGGCACGGTTATTCGGCGATCGCGCGCCACGATCCGAACGACGGCTTGATCCATGTGCGCATCGGGCCCTTCGCCACCCGCGAGGACGCAAACCGCATGGCTCGGCGGTTGCTCGACGATGGGTATAACGCGATGATTCAGCCGTAGCGTTCAGGCGCGCATCAACTCAGGAAGTGCAGACGCAATAACGGCGCGGACCACGTCGGAAAGGTCGTCGCGCGTAGGGTAATTGGTGGGATCGACGGGCGCGTGAAAGATGACATGCGCCGTGCCAGGATGAATCCGCATGCTGCCCCAGGGAATGATCTTCTCCGTTCCATAAATCGAAACCGGGATGCAGGGCGCGCCCGAGTCTTTCGCAAGATAGAACGGGCCCTTCTTGAAGGGCAGCAGCTTTGCGTGCGGCGAGCGCATGCCTTCAACAAACGTGGTGATGTTCAGGCCGGCGGCGAGGACGCGTTGCGCATCGGCTACCGCGAGCTCCGCTTCAGTGGCGTCGCCGGTGCGATCGACGGGAATGAAGCCGGCGAGTTTGAAGGCATAGCCGAGGATGGGAATCTTCATGAGCGGGCGCTTGAGGAAGACCGATGTGCGGTTGGGAAGATTGGCGATGAGCGCGGGCGCATCGAGATTCGATACGTGATTGGCCATGAAGATGCAGGCGCGGCCTGCGGGAATGCGCTCGCGTCCCTGAATTTGCACGCGGATGCCGGAAACGCGCATGGCGAAGCGGGCGATCCAGCAGCCGGTGGCATAGAGCGGACCTACATTGCCCGTGAGAAGCGTAAATGGGATGAGAACCACCGCCGCGGGAATGGCCAGCACCAGAATGACGACGAAGACGTAGAACGAGACGATCATGATGCGTAGCGAGGGGGTTCATCGCTGAGTATCGCATCTGAGGCATCGATCAGCTATCAGCCAGCCGGGTGGGTTCACCACATTCTGTCAAATTGCAAGCTGTCTCACTCAAGGGGTTCACCCCATTTTCGCGTGTCAAGGTTCCCGGTGCCCCGTGTCGAGATCCTTCAGGCTCCAACATGCTGTTTTCTTGGTCACTTGCGCCAGCTTTTCTTTCTTGCTGAGTCTTGCGGGGAATTTCGGCCTTTTGCTCCACAATCAGGACAGCACTACCCGAACCGAGGGGCTCGCTTTCGCTGGTGAGCCTTTTGGGGGATGCAGGCTAAGCCTTTTGGATGGATACACTTGCGAGATTTCCTTTAGAATCAGAGACTTAGGCCTCCGGGTATACCTCCATACCGGGCGCATGTAAGTTCTTTGAAATCAAATACGGAGGTATGGCGTACGTAGGGGCGCCCCACCTCAAACCCCGGCTCTCGATTCATTTGGGCAGGTGCGCATCAACTCGGGAAGGCCTGAGGCGATGGCGGCGCGAACGGCTTGCATCAAGTCGTCGCGAGATGCAAATGCGGCGGGATCGATTGGCGGGTGGAAGGTGACATTTGCAATACCGGGATGCATGCGCAGGCTGCCTTTGCGCAGAATCGTCTCCGTTCCGTGGATGGAGACGGGGACGCAGGGCGCGCCGGAAGCCATGGCCAGGAAGAACGGCCCTTTCTTGAAGGGCAACATGCGGGCATCTGGCGAACGAGTGCCTTCAACGAACGTTGTGATGTGGACGCCCTTGGCGAGCACCTGCTGCGCTTCGGCTGTGCTGCGTTGCGCGTCGGCACGGCTGCCGCTGCGATCGACGGCGATGAACTCGCCCTGGCGGAAGCCGGTGCCGAGAATGGGCAACTCCATCAGCGAGCGCTTCATGAAGGCTGACGTGCGACCGGGAATGAGGGAGATAAGCGCAGGCGGGTCGAGATTGGAAACGTGGTTCGACATGAAGATGCATGCGCGGTCGCGCGGCACGTTCTCGAGACCCTGGGCGCGAAAGCGAACGCCGGCCAGGCGGCAACTCGAGGAGAGCATGAACCGCGTGGCTTTGTAGAGCGGGAGGACATTGCCCGTGATCCAGCACCAGGGAATGAAGAGGACAGCCGAGGGAATACCCAGAACGACCATGTTGGTGATGAAGATGAGCGACCAGATCATGCGAGACTCTTACTTTCACGAGTTGGCGGCGGGATGAATCTCGCGGAGGCGCGCGGGAAGTTTCTCATAAATGCCGTCGAAGCCGCCATTGGAAAGGATGGCGACGACATCTCCGGCGGCGAATTTGGGCGCGAGGGACGCAACAATTGCGTCGGCGTCGGCAAGGACTTCGGCAGGCGTGCCTTCGGCGTTGAGCGCACCAACCACATCTTCGGGGTGCAGGCGTTCGGCCTCGGGAATGCGCTGCTGCTGGTAGACACCGGCGAGAATGACGTGATCGGCGAGACGAAGGCTGGAGACGAGATCTGCTGCAAGCACCTTGCGACGGAGCGTGTTGGAGCGCGGTTCAAGCACCGCCCAAAGGCGCGCACCCGGGTAAATGCTGCGCAAGGTACGCAAGGTTTCGCGGATTGCGGTGGGGTGGTGGGCGAAGTCCTCGATGAGGGTGATGCCGGCGATCTCGGCACGGACTTCAAGGCGGCGCTTGACGCTTTTGAACGTCGCGATTGCCTCGACGACGGGCTCGGTGGGGATTCCCTGGCAAGCTGCGAGGCATGCGGCGGCGGTGGCGTTCAGCGCATTGTGTTCGCCGGCGAGATGCATTTCAAGCTTGGCCCATAGCGCGCCCGCACGCCAGATTTCCCAATGCATGCGGCCGTTTTCGTAATGCAGTTTGCGAATCTGCCAGTCAGCACTTTCGCTGAAGCCGTACCGCTCTACTCGGCAGAAGGCGCGGCTGACGCACTCATTTACGTTTTCGCTGCCGTCGTAGGCTACGATGAGGCCGCGGCGCGGGACAAGATTGACGAGGAGCTTGAACGCGCGCTTGACCGCATCGAGATCTGCGTAGATGTCGGCGTGGTCGAACTCGACATGCGTGAGAATGAGCGCATCGGGAAAGTAGTGGAGAAACTTCGGCCCCTTATCGAAGAAGACCGTGTCGTATTCGTCGCCCTCGATGATGAAAGTCTGTGTTTGACGCAACTGGAAGCTGGATCCAAAATTCTCTGCGACTCCGCCGATCAGAAAGGATGGCTCGAGCGCTGGATTTTGGCGCGCTGCCACCTGGTAAATCCACGCAAGCATGCTGGTGGTGGTGGTCTTGCCGTGCGTTCCGGCAACAACGAGCGGCGAGCGGCCTTTCAGGAACTCATCATGGAGCAGAGCGGCCATCGATGTGCAGGGAATGTGCTCGTCGAGCACGCGCTCGATTTCGGGGTTTTCGCGAGAGAGCGCATTGCCGATGACAACGAGATCGGGCAAGGGAGTGAGATTCGATTCAGCGTAAGGCGAAAGGATGGGGATGCCGAGCGAACGGAGAAGATCGCTCATCGGCGGATAGGCGCCGCTGTCTGAGCCCGTGACGCGATGCCCCTGCAATTGGAGGAGGCCGGCAAGCGAGGCCATGGCCGTGCCGCAAATGCCGATCAGGTGAATGTGGCGCGCCGGAGCGGTCACTTCGCCACCGCCGGTTCGAGCAGTTGAAGGCGAGGATTTTCGCCCACCGTGAGTTCGGCTTCGACGCCGAAGGTGAGCGTGACATTTTCGCGCGAGACGTGGCCGCTGCGCAGGCCGATGGCGATGGGGCCATCAAAGTCGTCGAGAGCGCTGAGGATGGCTTGATCGAGCAGATCCGGCGCGGCGTCAGCGGGGAGGCAATCGACCATCTCGCCAAAAACGATTCCGCACACTCCGTCGAGTTTTCTTGCCTTGCGCAGCTGCCAGAGCATGCGGTCAATTTGGTACGGCTTGGCGGCGCGGTCTTCAAGAAACAGCAGCGTACCCTCAGTGCACGGCTCCCACGGCGTGCCGAGGAGCGAAACAATGATGCTGAGGCAGCCGCCATAGAGCGTACCGCGCGCGGGGGACGATACTGCGCCGGTTTTCAATGTGCGCAATCCTTCGTCCGCGCCCACGACGTAGGGTTCGCCGGCGAGAGCTGCGCGGAAACTGTCGAGATGAACGCCATTGTGCAGATAGAAATCTGAGGCCAGCATGGGGCCGTGAAATGCAGGCAGGCCCAACTCATCGAGCAGGCGCAGTTGCAGGCAGGTGAGGTCGCTGTAAGCGAAGAAGGGCTTAGGGTGTGAGGCAACGGTCTCGATGTTCAAATGCTCAAGCAGGTAATTTGATCCGTACCCACCGCGCAGGCTCATGACGGCGCTCGTGCCGGGGTCAGCGAATGCAGCGTTCAGGTCGGCGAGTCGCTGGTCCGACGTTCCGGCGAAATATAGCGGCCCGCGAGTAAGAGTGTTCGGGTTCAATTTCGGGGTAAACCCAAGGTCGCGTAAGGCCGCGAGGCCGCGCTCCGTGCACTCCGGTTGTGCAAAAGACGCAGGCGCTACGATGCTGATGGCCGCATCGGACGCGATGGCTGGCGGCTTCATCAAGGGCGCCATCTCACCACGCCTCTCCGCAGGCAATCAACGAAGCCGGCCCGGTCAAATCCAGTTCCATCCCCGGCCCACCCCACGACACTGCCTGCGCGCCGCCGGGGGCAATGACCGTTAGCGGCGAAACGCAGCGGCGCAACGCAAGAGCCGCGGTGGCGGCGGCTGAACTGCCGGTGCCGGATGAGGTTGTGGGGCCCACGCCGCGCTCAAAAATGCGAACCTCGATCTCATGTTCGCTCAAGATACGCACAAACTCGACGTTGGTCTGGTTCGGAAAATCGCGATGCGCGCAGACCTCAGCGCCGATGGTTTGCCAGGCTTTGCCGTCAATCGAGAAATCAGAGTTCTCGACCAGAATGACGAAGTGAGGATTGCCGACAGACACTTCAACACCGACGATCTCGGCGCCATGAGTCAGCTTGAGGGTGTGCGGCATAAACTTCGGCACATCCATGTTTGTGGTCACTTCGACGGAAAAGCCAGGATCCTTCCTGACCGCGTCGATGCGGCAGATGCGCAAGCCGGCATCCGTGACAATCTCCAGTTCGTCGCCGCGCTCTGACGCCAGAACTTCGGCCATCCATGCAGCGACGCAACGTGTGCCGTTGCCGCTGATCTCAGCGATCGAGCCGTCGGCGTTATGCAGGCGGATGCGGGAAGACTTCGGGCCGGTCCATGAAAAAAACTCCACGCCGTCAGCGCCGATGCCGGCGTTCCGCAGGCAGAGTCGGCGCGTGACATCCGGGCGATCGTGGTCGGGAACGGCATCTTCGTTCACAATCAGAAAATCGTTGCCGCAGGCATGGGCCTTGGTATAGGGGATCAAGCTTCCTCCGAAGTATGGAAAGAAAGATATGCGCCGATCGCCGATTAAGCGATTCGAGATGTAGCGAACAGTGGCGCGGTCATGCGGTGCTTCTTGACCCTTTGATGCAAATGACGAAAGCCGGGCTATTGTGCGATCCCTATGGAAACGGACTACATGGCGGTTCCTTGCCCGATGCTATCACCGGTGACGGCGGGTTGTTGAGCAAGCGGCTTCATTTGGGATTGCTTTGATTCTCAGCAGGGTGGCTTTCGGGAGGGGCCGGCGATTGCCTTTTCGACAGCGGCCTCTGACCGATCCACCCTGAAGAAAGATAGACCGTGGCGGATGGCTGGCCTCGTGCTGTAAAGCGCCCGGCGACATCCAGGCTCTCAGGGTGGTCCTTGACGGCGCGGTCGATTTCGTCGCCGTCGAAGGCCACGATGACGGCGGCATGAGTGGAAGGTGCGGCCAGCGCAGCACGGAAGATTCCAAGATCGCTTTCGTTGATGGTCTGGCGAAGGGGAATTCCGGTGAGCGAGACGATCTCGGGGTAGATCGACGTATTCATCAGTACGGGCCCGTGCGGAAGACCCGCGAGCAGTTGTTGCAAAAAGGGAGGGATGGCGTGGTCGTAGGGCAGACGTGCGTCGAGGTTTTTCGTGCCCTCAACATAGACGAGGGGATCTTCGCACAGGAGCGCAACGGCATTGAGGCCGGAGAGCGCAAAGAGTGCAGTGAAGACGACTTTCGGCAGGATCTGCTGGATGCGCAAGAGGCTGGGGAAACGCGGCACGAGCCGCGCAAGATTGGGCGTGCGGATCGCGTCGATAATCAACTGCGCCGCGAAGCCGAGACCCAGCGCGAGGGCGGGCAACAGTTCGAGTCCATAGCGGGTGTTGTACCAGGTGTATGGCCACCAGGCGGGGAAAAAGATGGGCACCGATCCGTAGGCGACCGACCAAGCGTAGAAGGGGACAGGCAGCCAGAGGAGCAGGAGCCACGCGAATGCGCGCCGGCACGACCCGACCTTCTGAATAAACCATGCGATGGCGGTTCCCAGTGCGGCGAGCATAAGAACAGGGTTGCCCCATGCCGCGGTGGTAAAGTCGAGCTCCGAGACTTTAAGGAAGTAGAGCAGTGCAACCCAGGGACTGTGCCAGCCGGGATGCAGCGGCCAGCACGGGGACATTGCGGCGGTGCGGAGCTCGATAGCTTTGGCAGAGAAAGGCCCGCGCGCGAAATAAAGCCAGTCGCCGAAGCCGATCGAGTTGTAGAGGAACCAGCAGATGGGCGATGCGGCGATCGCGATGCTCGACAGCCAGAAAGCGGGCGAGCTGAGGCGGCCGCGCTCGCGATGTAAGGAGAGCCGGAGCAACGTGAGGCCGATGCCAGTCCATGCGAGGAGAGCAATGATCCAGCCGTCGTAGCGCGTGAAGATGGCTACAACCAACGCAGCGGCGATGCAGGCTTGGAGGCGGTTGGCAGTCGTCGCAGCCTGAGCTGTGTCGCGATCAAGGCAGAGACGCCACTCGACCATCCAGAGCACGATCCAGACGAACTCGCAAAGAAAGAGCGGTTCGGTCATGGCCGTGGTTTGCAGGTAGAGCAGATTTGGATTCAGCGCGAAGAAAGCGAGCGCAATTCCGGATGCGGCGGGACTGAGCCAATGGCGCGCAAGGCGATAGATTCCTGCGCAGGAAGCAAGATAAGCAAGCGCCGAGGGAATGACGCCGGCGAGCCCGGTGGCCCACCACTCGTAGCTTTGAACGAAGGGAATGAGGAGAATGTGCGGCAGAGGCAACCACACCGAGCCCAGTTGTGTGAAGCGGGGAGTGCGCGAATCGAAGACCCGGCGAGCAATGTGCAGGTGGGCGACCGCGTCGCCATAGTTGAGCAGCACGCCGTGATTCCAGCTCCAGACGATGGCGGCTGCCGAGGCCGCCAAGCAGAACAGAAGAACGGCCCAGCCTTCAGCATCAGAGATGCTTCTCTCAGTCAAGGTGCGTGATCTCGCGAAAGAGATTGAAGCGCGCGTCGATCTCGGAGCGTGAGATCTGCTGCAGACGCTCGGTGCCGAAGCGCTCGCAGGCATAGGAGCCCATGACCCCGCCGTAAAACATAGCGTGACGCCAGGCGGCCGGTGTGGGCTCGAGTTGCGAGGCCAAGTAACCGAAGAAGCCGCCCGCAAAGCTGTCGCCGGCACCGGTGGGATCGATGACCTCTTTGAGCGGGAGGGCCGGAGCCCTGAAGGTGTGGAGTTCCGCTTTTCGACCCTTTGGAGTTATTTCGTGGAACAGTGTCGCGCCGTATTCGCCGTGTTTGACGACCAATGCGCGCGGGCCGAGAGCCATGACGCCGCGCGCAGCCTGCACGAGATTGGTGTTGCCAGCGAGCATGCGTGCTTCAGTGTCGTTGATGAGCAGCACGTCGAGGCCCTTGAGGACTTCAAGCAGGGCCGGACGGTGATCCTTGATCCAGTAGTTCATGGTGTCGCCCGCGACTAGTTTGACCCCGGGCATAGCGTCGCGCACGCGGCGCTGCAAGACGGGATCGATATTAGCGAGAAAGAGGAAGTCGGAGTCGCGATAAGCATCGGGGATTTTCGGCTCGAAAGAAGCGAAGACATTGAGTTCAGTGTTGTGGGTCTTGGCCTCGTTGATGTTTTCGAGATAGGAGCCCTCCCAGAAGAAGCTCTTGCCGGGCGCGCGTTCGATGCCGCGCGTGTCGATATTGCGGGCGGCGAAGACGGCCTCCTGCTCTGGGCCAAAGTCCTCGCCCACGACGGCGATGACGCGGACGTTGGTGAAATAACTGGCGGCGAGCGAGAAATAAGTCGCCGCGCCCCCGAGGCAGCGCTCGCGGCGGCCGGCGGGGGTTTCAATGGAATCGTAGGCGACGCTGCCAACTACCGTAATTGCCATAGGTCTCCTAAAGGGCTGAATTCGTATCAGTATGGGTCAGGGCCTGTAAATGTGCCCATCGATCCTCAGCGCGGGGCACCAGAAACAAAATCGCACTTGTTTTTGCGGCGCAATCTCCGAAGTATCGATCGAGCGCCACCAATGCAGGCCCACCTTGCAAAATATGCTGCTGAAAGACGGCGCCTCATGCTCCCGGTGTGGCCAGAGCATTGCCAAACTGGCAGCAAGCTGCTGGTCGGTAAATCGCACGGATTCTGATGCTCTCGTCATTGCGTCATCCAAACCAGCTTTGTAGTTTACCAGCCGTGGTACTTACCAAAGAGCAGTTTCAACCGCTCTTTTGCCGCTTCGGGAATCGCGTCGGGCTGCGTTAGCACCGCATACTTTGCCGCTGAAACACAGGCACAAGTCCGTTCGCGCGGCATGGCGGCAACGGCTGCCTTCACTACTTTGCAAGCATTGTCGGCATTCCTGTGCAGCACTGCAACGATCTCCTCAATGGTGACGGCGTCGTGGCCCTCGTGCCAGCAGTCGTAGTCAGTGACCATGGCGACGGTGGCGTAGCAGATTTCGGCTTCGCGCGCGAGCTTGGCCTCCTGCAGGTTGGTCATGCCAATCACGTCCGCTCCCCAACTGCGATAAAGGTTCGACTCGGCTCTGGTGGAGAATTGCGGGCCCTCCATGCAGACATAAGTGCCGCCTAGCTTGCCGATGACGCCGACCTTGGCGCAGGCATTGACGGCGGCTTTGGCGACGGTGGCGCAAACCGGATCGCCGAAGGCAACGTGGCCGACGATTCCGTCGCCGAAGAATGTCGAGATGCGATGGAAAGTGCGATCGATGAACTGATCGGGGATGACGAAGTCGGTGGGCTTGTGCTCTTCCTTAAGCGAACCGACAGCAGAGACTGAAAGAATGCGTTCGACGCCGAGCTTTTTAAACGCGTAAATGTTGGCGCGGAAGTTGAGCTCAGACGGGAGGACGCGATGGCCGCGGCCATGGCGCGCGAGAAAGGCGACCTTGCGGCCTTCGAGTTCGCCGACGACGAAGGCGTCAGACGGAGAGCCGAAGGGTGTTTCGACGCGCTCTTCGTGCACATTGGTGAATCCGGGCATCGAATAGAGCCCGCTGCCGCCGATGATGCCGATCTCTGCGCTTGACACGTCTTTCTCCTTTGAGCTTTCTGCAAGCCTCTAGCTGCTAGCTTCTAGCCTCGAGCTTGTTCCCCAAAAACAGACCATAAGTGGGCTACGCGGAATCTAGCTTGAAGCTAGCGGCTAGCCGCTAGAGGCTGCTTCATTACCGCTGATCGATGAGCCGGATCGTCTCCATGAAGACGTCGCCGTCAATCGTCAAACTGTGAGCGCTGATTTTGTCCATCGTGTCCTGCGCGGTGTGGTGGTAGCTGTTGTTCGGTCCGTAATCGAGGTCGATGATGTCGATGGAGGGCACGCCGCGCTCGACGAAGGGCAGATGATCGTCTTCCACCGCCATGGATTGCTGAAAGAAGTAGCGCTGGTAGCCCAACTTTTTGGCTGCGTCGGAGACGAGCGAGACCAGCCAGCCGGTGGAATTGGATTCGCGCTGGATGTCGAGGTCCTTGTCACCGATCATGTCAGCGAGAAGAAAAGCCTTGATCTGGTTGAGGGTTCCATCTCGACCCCACTTGGCAGCGAGATGGCGGCTGCCGTAGGTGGAGTCGGAACGCGACCAGGATTGAATTGCCTCTTCGCCATCGAAGAAGACCAGCCAGACAGAGTAGCCTTGAAGTTTCTTGCCCGGAGCGTGCCCTGCTTCGTCGCGCAGGCGGTCGGCTACGCCCAACAGCAGGCCGGTGGTTGAGCCGCCATCGTTGGCGCCGACGAAGTTGATGTTGCGGAGCGGGTAGTTGGTCTCGTAGTGCGTGCCGAGGACGATGATGCCGGGCTTTGTTCCCGGGAAACGCACGATGAGGTTGCACATGGGCACAGAGCCGATGGGTGTGTCGGCGGTGAATGTATCTTCTTCAAGCTGATCGTGGTCGCGCTGAAAATGATCGCGCAAGAAGGCTTCGGCCTTTGCGTGGCCGGGGCTTGTAGGCCAGCGCGGGCCAATGCCGACGAATTCGCGGGCATATTCGTAGGCGCGGGCGCCGTCGAAGTGGGCTTGGGCGGGTGCAGCGAGGGGGGCGAGGAAGATAAGCGTGAAGGAGAGGGCTGCTGAGAGTCGAAAAGCAGTTGCAGATCCCTCGGCTCCGCCTTCCGCAAAAATGCGCCATGTTCCACTCGGGATGACAGACTTTTGGTGGGTACTCACGCGACGGTTTCGCAAGAAGAACATCATCCGGCGGCCTCCTTCGCTTTCTTCTTGCGCGAAGGGTGAACCCACCAGGCGACAGCGATGCCGACCATGTAGAGCCCGAGCATGGGGACGGCGTAGATGCACATGGTGCCGGGATCGGGGCTGGGGCAGATAATGGCGGCTACCAGGAACACAGCGAGAATCGCGTAGCGGATGTTCTTCCAAAGGAATTTCGGGCTCACGATCCCGAACATTGCGAGGAAGAAGATGAGAATCGGCAACTCAAAGCTGATTCCCAGGCCAAGGATGATGGAGAGGAAGAATCCGGTGTACTCCTCGATGGTGATGATGGAGTTGAATCCTTTGCCAAAGCCGAGAATGAGGATCTTGAGTGCGCCGGGCAGAACGAAGAAATAGCCAAAGGCCGCGCCAGCCAGGAACAGGCCAACGGTGGCTGCCATAAAAGGAACGACAAAGCGTTTTTCTTTTTGATAGAGACCGGGCGCGATGAAAAGCCACACCTGATAGAGGATGAAGGGCGAGGAGAGAATGGCTCCGCCGATTAGCGCAACCTGGAGATAAAGATTCAGTGGATCCATGGGGTGGGTGTAGTTGAGCTTGATGCCGAGCTTGTTGAGCGGGGCCTCGACGACACCATACAAGCGTTGGTGAAAAGCGTATGCGACGATGAAGCCGCCGGCGAGATAGATGGCGGAGTGGACGATGCGCTTGCGCAACTCCTCCAGATGCTCCATCAGGCTCATGCCAGGGAGTTCGGCGCGCTCCGTGACGGCCTTTCGGGCCTTGTCGATTGCATCCGATGGGTCAACCATGGTGAGCTGCCGGCTCCGATCTTTCGGCTTCAGGAGTTACGCTATCGGGGTCTTTGCCCGCATCCCCAGTGAAAAGTTCCTGCTGCTGCGGCTGCGCTCCAGGACGCTCGGCCGCAACCTTCTCCCCGGTGGACGGCGGCAGGATGCGCGGAACCGTATCGATGGAAGCCGGAGTGCCGGATTCAGACGTCGATGACGAGCCGACTTCAGGTGCGGATGGCTGTGTGGCCTCTTCCGGACGCGTTGCTTCGATGGCGAGATCGGGATGCGTGAATGCGTCGGGATAGGGGCTTTCGGTGGGAGTTGGTGGCTCGGGTTCCGGCGCTGTTGGCGGCGCATCGACCGTTTGCGAGGTCGTTTGCTCAAGTTGCGGCGGCGGAGGGGCGGCAGCCAGCGCGCGCTTGCGTTCCTCTTCTTCCTTCTGGCGCCGGTCGGCCTCCTCAGCCTGGCGTAACTCCTCTTCCATCTGGAACTTGAAATCGTTTGAGGCCTTGCGGAACTCGTACATGAGCTTGCCGAGCTGGCGGCCAATCTTCGGGAGGCGCCGCGGTCCGAAGACGACCAGCGCCAACACCATGAGGATGAGCGTGTCGGGCATGCTGAGCGTATCAAGCAGGATTGGCGGAGTTCCCATGAAGGATCATGATAACTGGCCGCAAGTGGCGCTCACAAACGGCGCTCCGGCGGCTTCCTGTGACGCCAGCGTTAAAATGGAAAAAGGTGGGAAGGCGAAACCGGCCTAAGGAGATAGAATCCGCCGGTATTTCGCTGCATCCCATCGGTAGGGCTGCAACAACCCCGTGAGTGGTTTTTTCCTGGTTTTTGGATTTTTTCCGGTTTCAGGGGAGAAATCCAGACCAAAAAGGCGCATTCACTGCAGCCAGCTAGAAAGCTTTCAACATCCCCGTCCATCATTGGACTGAAGGCGGAATATTGTGACCCCGGTTCTTGACGAATTGACAGCGCCTGCGGCGCAGGCAGGCGAAACTTGTTCTCTTGAAAACTACCTGGCAATGCCGGACCACTCGATGGATGGGCGAATCACAGAAGCTCGCGCGCGGCTGGGCGCAACGACGGTGATTCTGGGACACCATTATCAGCGCGATGAGGTGGTGCGTTTTGCCGATTTTACCGGCGACAGCTACAAGTTGTCGAAGACTGCGGCGGAGAGCGATGCCAGGTACATCGTGTTCTGCGGCGTGCATTTTATGGCCGAGAGCGCGGATGTGCTTGCGCGCGAGGGGCAGCAGGTGATCCTGCCGGACCTGAATGCCGGCTGCTCGATGGCCGATATGGCCGAGATCTCGCAAGTGGAAGACTGCTGGGACGCGCTGGAGCGCGCCGGGCTGGCTGGCGAGACTATTCCGGTGACGTATATCAATTCGACTGCGGCCATCAAGGCGTTTTGTGGCGAGCACGGCGGGCTGGTGTGCACGTCGTCGAGCGCGCGAGCGGCGATGGAATGGGCCTTTGCGCGCGGCAAGCGAATTCTGTTTTTGCCGGATCAGCATTTGGGGCGAAATACGGCGTATGCGATGGGGATTCCGCTCGATCAGATGGCGGTGTGGGATCCGTGGGCGGTGCAGATTGGATTGTTCTGGGGCGGGCAGACGAAGGAACGACTGGCTGAGAGCCGGGTCTTGCTTTGGAAGGGGCACTGCGCGGTGCATCAGAGATTTTTGCCGAGCCATGTGGACCAAGTGCGGGCGAAGTATCCGGGCATTCAGGTGATTGTGCATCCCGAGTGCCGTTATGAGGTCTGCCAGAGGTCCGATGCGCTGGGCTCGACTGAACAGTTAATTGCGCTTGTGGAACGGGCGTCGCGCGGCTCGATGTTCGCCATCGGCACGGAGATTCACCTGGTGAACCGGCTGGCCAAGCGCTTTGCGCCGGAAGGCAAGAAGATCATCACGCTCGACGACACCGGCTGCCTGTGCACGACGATGTACCGCATCAGCCCGCAGCACCTGGCGTGGGCGCTTGAGAATCTTGTCGAGGGGCGCGTGGTGAATCGCGTGCAGGTGAAGGCGAACGTGAAGCGGTGGGCGAAGGTGGCGCTGGATCGAATGCTTGAAGCGCGAAACGCATAGCTCCTAGCTTCTAGCTCTTGGCCTTTAGTGTTTTCGGGGAATTTGTGTCGGAGCGATCTCCCGTTGGCCGCCCTTATTCCCTCGTTCCCTTGGTCCCTTGTTCCCTGCACTCGGTACAATGGCCGTGTTCGTGCGTGGGGTCAGACGATGAGACGATACCGAATTGCGCTGGTGCCCGGCGACGGAATCGGGAAGGAAGTTGTGCCTGCGGGGCGGCAAGTGCTTGAGGCGCTGGCCGCAGCAGGCAGCGAGCTAGCGTTTGAGTTTGAAAGTTTTCCTTGGAGCGGGGACTACTATCGCGCGCACGGCGTGATGATGCCCGATGATGGCCTGGATGCGCTCAAGAAAAAAGATGCGATCCTCTTTGGCTCGGCGGGCGACCCCGACATTCCCGATCACATTACGCTTTGGGGACTAAGACTGAAGATCTGCCAAGGCCTGGATCAATATGCGAATGTGCGCCCGGCGCGGATTCTGCCGGGGATTGACGCGCCGCTGAAGCGCTGTCGCGCCGAAGATCTGGACTGGGTGATCGTGCGCGAAAACACCGAGGGCGAGTACTCCGGCGCGGGCGGTCGCGTGCACCAGGGATTCCCGATGGAAGTGGCGGCCGAGGTCTCAGTGATGACGCGCGCAGGTGTGGAGCGCATCCAGCGTTATGCATTCCGGCTTGCGCAGTCGCGTCTGCGCAAGCTGCTGACGCTGGTTACGAAAAGCAACGCGCAGCGGCACGGCATGGTGATGTGGGATGAAATCGCGACGGAAGTGGCGAAAGATTTTCCCGAGGTGCGCTGGGATAAGGAGATGGTGGACGCGATGACGGCGCGAATGGTGAACCGGCCGGCATCGATCGATACCGTGGTCGCGACGAATCTGCACGCTGACATTCTGACTGACCTGGCGGCGGCGCTGGCAGGCAGCCTGGGCATTGGGCCAACAGCGAACATTAATCCTGAGCGCGTGTATCCGTCGATGTTCGAGCCAATTCACGGATCGGCCTTCGATATTATGGGCAAAGGCATCGCCAACCCGGTGGGAACCTTCTGGACGGCGGCGCTGATGCTTGAGCACCTTGGCGAGACTGAGGCAGCTCGGCGGCTGATGCGATCGATTGAGAGCGTGACGGCGAATCCGCGGCTGCACACACGTGACCTGGGCGGCATGGCGACGACGGCGGACGTAACCGAAGCGGTTTGCGCTGCCGTCGCAACGGGCGCCAAAAGTCCGCTGGCGACGGCGTGAACTCTCACGCCGGGAATTCGAGCATCGAAGCCCGCGTAACGCGGAAGCTGCAACTGCGGATTCTTCCCTTCGTCATGCTGCTTTACCTCGTGTGCTTTCTCGACCGGGCGAATGTGGGATTTGCCGCGTTGAGCATGAACCAGGCGCTTGGATTGACGCCAGAGATGTTCGGCCTCGGCGGCGGTGTCTTCTTCATCGGATATATCGCGTTCCAGGTGCCGTCGAACCTGATGATACTGCGTGTGGGCGCCCGAAGATGGATCGCGCGCGTCGTGGTGGCGTGGGGCATTGTGTCGATGGCCTCGGCATTTGTGGTTGGGCCGTGGAGCTTTTATGCGATGCGCCTTCTGCTGGGTGTTGCCGAGGCGGGTTTTTTCCCTGGAACGCTGCTTTATCTGAACCTGTGGTTCCCGGTTCGCCAGCGGGCAGTGGCGATCGCGGCGTTCATGGCTGCGGCGCCGTTGTCCTCAGCGGTGGGCTCACCGATTTCGGGTGCGCTGATGGAGCTGCCCCGGATTGCCGGGCTAGCCAACTGGCAGTGGCTTTACATGATTGAGGCGCTGCCGGCGATTCTTTTGGGCTTTCTGACCTTGAAGGTGCTCACCGACTCGCCGGAGCAGGCGGAATGGCTCAGCGCGGATGAATGCGCATGGCTGCTGCAAACCTTGCAGATGGAACGCGCCAAGGGCGGTTCGCACCCGAGCACGATGGCCGCGATCTGGGCTGTGTTGCGCGATCCCCGGGTGCTGGCGCTGGCGTTGATCTACTCGGGAACCTCGGCGGGACTATATGCGATTGGATTTTGGGCGCCGCTGCTGATCAGGCAGTTCGGGTTCTCCGCGCTGACGGTCGGCTGGCTGAATGCGCTTCCGAGCGCTGTGGCTGTGGTGGGAATGGTGGTGTGGGCACGGCACTCTGACCGGACGCTGGAGCGCATCTGGCACGTCACTATTCCCTGTGTGCTGGGATGCGCGGGCTTGGTGTGGGCCGGCTACGCCGAGGCCGCGCTGGCGGTAATTCTGGCGCTCGCCGTGGCGAGCTTTGGCGTGAACGGGTCCAAGCCCCCGCTGTGGGTGATGCCCGGAATGTTTCTCTCGGGCGCGAGCGCGGCCGCGGGAATTGCGCTGATTAACTCACTCGGCAACCTGGGCGGTTTTGCGGGACCTCTCCTGATTGGGTGGCTCAAACAGCGCGTGGGCAGCTACGCTGCCGGGTTGGATGCGGTGAGTGTGATGATGGCTCTTTCGGCAGTGATCATGCTGGCGATGAGACGAAGAATCAGCGCCGCGTAAATGAGGCGCTCTCGTGCAGCAGGATGAGCATCACATACAATGAAGGCGGGATCCCGGCTTCCATCCCCCCTCACTTTCCATCGCGGAATTCCGCGTGGCCCGATTGCGATGCGCCTGAATCGAGTGCGGACCTTTCTGTTGCTCGTGTTGCTGCTGCCAATGTGCTGGCCGCGGCACGCGGCAGGTTACTCCCTGCTCACGCACGAGCAGATTATCGACCTGGTGTGGCAGGACTCGATCGTTCCGCTGCTGCTTAACCAGTATCCCAAGCTCACGCCGGCGCAGCTGGATCGCGCGCGTGCCTATGCTTACGGCGGATGCGTCATCCAGGACATCGGGTACTACCCCTTCGGCGATGCATTTTTCTCTGATCTTACTCATTACGTGCGCACCGGAGACTTCGTGATCGCGCTCTTCCGCAACGCGCACAACGCCGATGAGCTGGCCTTCGCCGTGGGCGCGCTCTCGCATTACGTTGGCGATTCATACGGGCACTCGGAGGCCACAAACCGCGCTGTTGCAATGCAGTTTCCCAAACTCGCAAAGCGTTTCGGACCGAGTGTGAATTACGCCGAAGGCAAGCACCAACACGTGCGGGTCGAATTTGCCTTCGACATCGACCAGATCGCACAGCACCACCTTGCACCGTTGGGCTACCTGCGTCACATCGGGCTCAGGGTTCCCCAGCGTCAGGTCGCACTCGCGTTCTACCAAACCTACGGCCTGACCGAGAGCTTTGACGGCAGCAGGGGCCGGCAGTTCATCAACATGACCGCGTACAACATGGCGACGCGTAAGCTCATTCCCCGCATTGCGTATGCACTCACCGTGTTGCATCGCAACCACGAGCCGGCCGAACCGGATACACCGGATGCGGCCGAGATCGAGAAAGAAGCCGCCGCGGTGGACAAACTTTACAACTGGGCCGCCTATCGCAAGAAAGCAAGCATAGAAACGCGCCTGATTGCCGGTCTGATCTTTATCCTCCCAAAATTCGGACCTCTTTCGCTGGTCGCCATCAAGGGCCCGACGCCGGCCGCCGAGACCGATTACATGCACAGCATGGCCTCGGCCACTTCAAACATGCGCGCGCGACTCGCCCGCTTCAGACCAAGACAGGCGGAGCAAGAGCCTGCGATAGCTCCTTTGTACCCGGTGGCCACGCTTGAGCCGCTCAATGCCCAGCATCCATTGCCCAATCGCGACCTCGACACCGGACAGATTGTGAAGCCAGGCGGCTATTCGCTTACCGACTCCACTTACGCCGAGTTGCTGCACCGGCTTGCCAGCCAACCGAATCGCCCGATCCCTCCGGGAATCAAGAGCGATGTTGAGGCATATTATGCCGATCCGAATGCGCCGATTACCACCAAGAAGGATCACGACAAGTGGGAAAAGGTGCAGGCCGATCTGAAAACGCTGGAGTCGATGCCTACAAGCGCCGCTCCAGTGCCCTACCTCACTTTTGGGGAGGTTAACCAGCCATCAAGTCCATTCAAAACAGCTGTCCCAAATCCATAGCCTGTGTTCAGGCAGAGGTATTATCCTGTCTGCACTCGCGGTCAAAGCACTTCTTCAGTTTCTGAGCAGTTTTATTTCGTCCTGCTGCCCGGCTTCTTCCCACCAGAACGTTGTGTGAGAAGGATGGTCTCCGCGGTGGATCCGCTCAAAGAAGCGCGGTCACGATGCGCGAAGTAAGGGGGGGACAGCTGTGAATATTGCCATCCGTCGTTATATGGGCTTGATGGTGCTTGCAATTCTGGCCGGCATCGGCGCAGCGGCAAATGCGCAGGGCGCACCTGCCGCTACGCACAAGCCGCCTGAGATCAAGTATGTGAGATACATGTTGCCGAACGGTCTTACGGTGCTGACGCACGAGGACCATCGGCTGCCGCTTGTGGCTGTCGATCTGTGGTATCACGTAGGCCCGTTGAACGAACGGCCGGGGCGGACAGGATTTGCGCACCTGTTTGAGCACATGATGTTCGAGGGCTCTGAACACGTCGGCCAGAAAGCACACATCAAGGATGTGCAGGCGGCGGGCGCGACGGACGTGAACGGGACCACTGACTTCGATCGCACGAACTACTTCGAGACCATGCCGAGCAATCAGCTGGAGCTGGCGATGTGGCTGGAGAGCGATCGCATGGGCTTTCTGATGGAGGGCCTGAACCGCGAACTGCTGATCAACCAGAAAGACGTGGTGCGCAACGAGAGGCGGCAGGGCGAGGGGCAACCGTATGACGTGGCGGAGGAGCAAGTGTTCCACATGCTTTTCCCCAAGGGTCACCCTTACTATGGCGTGGTGATCGGCAGCCACGCCGACATCGAATCGGCGCGAATTACCGATGTGCGCGATTTTCACCAGCAGTACTACACGCCGAACAATGCCTCGATCGCGATTGCTGGAGACTTTGACCCCGTCAAGCTGAAGGTGCTGCTGACGAAATACTTTGGTCTTATTCCGAAGGGCCCGCCGGTGCCTCCTGTGACCGCTGTGACACCGCCGATCGCCGAGCAGCAGCGCGCCACGATCACTGACACTGTTCACTTGCCACAAATGAGGATTGCGTGGCTCACACCTGCGGCCTTCACGCCTGACGCCTACAGCGTGGACTCGGCGGCCTTTGCATTAGGCGGTGGCAAAGCTGGCCGGCTACAGGAAGCTTTGGTCTACAAGTCGCAGACGGCGCAGAGCGTGAATTGCTTCTCTTATCCGTTGAAACTGGCGGGCATTACAGAATGCACGATCACGGCGAAGCCGAGCGTCAAGCTCGAAGACCTTGAGGCGACGTTCTGGAGCGAACTGGCCAAGCTGCAGCAGGATGGGCCGACACCCGACGAAGTGGCCTCGGCAAAGGCGCTGGATCTAACCGACAAGATCACCGGGCTGCAGCGTCTGGGCGGATTTGGCGGAGTCGCCGACAGCCTCGACCGCTACAACCAGTACACCGGAGACCCGGATTTTCTGCCCAAGGATGTGGCGATGACCGAAGCGGTGACGCAAGCGAGCGTGAAAGCCGCAGCCGTGAAGTACTTGAGCAAGGATCATGCGGTGGTGGTGTATTGCGCACCGGGCAAGAAGGTGCTGGATGACGTGCCGCGCAGCCCCGCCGACACCGACGCGGATGTGAAGCTGGTGAACCCGTATACGCCGGAATTCGAAGCCTCGCAGGACTGGCGGAAAAACAAGCCTGAGCCGGGGCCACCGCCGGTGATGCATTTGCCTGCACCGCAGGAGTTTACGCTGGCGAACGGCCTGAAGGTTTACCTGGTGGAGGATCACGCGCTGCCTGTGCTGAGCGCGGAGATTGTCTCGCGGGCCGGAAGCGCGAACGATTCGTCGGAGAAAAGCGGGTTGGCGACGCTGACAGCGGAGGTGATGAGCGATGGCACGGCCACGCGCGATTTGACGCGATTGGCGACGGACGCGGAGCGCATTGGAACGCATGTTGAGACAGGCGCAGGGATGGAATCCGGCACCGTATCGATCAACATGTTGACATCGCACGTGGCTGAGGGCATGAATCTGCTCGCCGACGTGGCAGAGCATCCCGGCTTTCGCACGGAAGATGTGGAGCGGCGCCGCAAGCAGCGCCTGGTGCGAATCGCGCAGGAGACTGACAACGTGCAGAGTATGGCGATGCGCGTGGGCCCGAAGCTGGTCTTCGGTGACGAGCCATACGGCAGGAGTGGAACGGGCACGGCGGAAAGCGTGGGGTCAATCACGCAAGCTGATCTGTCTGCTTTCTATGCCGCACACTATGGACCGCAGGATTCGGCTCTGATCCTGGCGGGTGACATGACCCGCGCGCTAGCCGAAAGTCTTGCCCGGGAGTACTTCGGCAAATGGGCGGCAAAAACGCAACCCGCCGCGGCGATTCCCGCAGCGCCCGCGCCGCAGTCGACACATGTGGTGATCGTGGACAAGCCCGGCGCACCGCAAACTGCGCTTGACGCATTTGGTATCGGTGTTCCGGCGAACTCTCCCGACGACGAAGCTTTGACCGTGATGAACTACACCATGGGCGGAAGCTTTGCCAGCCGGATCAACATGAACCTGCGCGAAGTGCATGGCTACACCTACGGCGCGAACTCCAGATTTACGGAGTACGCGGATGGCGGCACGTTCGCGGCCGGGGGACTGGTGCGGACGGACGTCACGGCTCCTGCCGCAAAGGAGCTGCTGGGAGAGATCCGGAATTTTCCGGCGAAACCATCGACCGCGGAGGAGCTGGCCGAAGCCAAGGAAGCGTCGGTTCGCTCGCTTCCCGGGCGCTTTGAAACAACAGCTGCGATTGTAAGAGCGACCGACAACATCTTCCTTTTCGACCGGCCACTCGACTACTACACCAACCTTCCAGCGAAGTACCAGGCGATTACACAGGCGGATATTGCACGGGTCGCGCAACAGTACGTGCATCCTGACCAACTTGTGATTGTGGCGGCGGGCGATCGGGCGAAAATTGAACCCGCATTGAAGGATGCGGGACTAGGGACCGTCGAGGTGCGCGATATCAGCGGAAAGCTGGTAACAGAACAGCAATAGGGAATCAGCCGGATCAGCGCGCCCGTTCTATTGCGCTACGGTGGAGACGGACGGGCTGCGCGGGTTCGGCAGGGTCAGTTCCTAGCTGGCTCCACCGTGCTTTCCATCTCCCGTGTCGGTTCTCGGCGGGTTTGGCGGCGTCGCAGGACGCGCGGTGGCGGATGCTCCCGGGCGCGGAGGCGGCTGCTGGCCTGCCTGTGATTGATGCATGGTCACGATGACCGCTTCTGCCGGCCTGTTTCCCGCGCTCCGGTACGAGTGCGGTGTTCCTGCGTCGAAGTATGCGGCATCTCCCGGGGCGAGAGTGGCCTCCTGGTCTCCGTGCCGCAGCACCAGCTCACCGGCCACCACGTACAGGAACTCGAATCCCGCGTGCATATGCGACTTCGGCTCCACTTGCTCCGGTAACGGGACGAACTCGGCGTAGTAGGGGTCCATGTGCCTGTCGGGCACCATGTAGCCGAGACTTTCGAAGGTGTAGCTTGGCGGCTCGACGCCGGTCTGCGGCATGCGCACACGGTCTTTCTTGCGGTGAACGCGGAAGATGGCCGCCGGCTCGGTCTCAAAGAAATAGGCCAGATCTTTGGAAAAGACCATGGCAATGCGCGCCAAGTTGCGCAGCGTGGGGACGACACGGCCCGTTTCGAGCTGCGATAGAAAGCTGGCCGAAAGCCCGGTGTGCCTGCCTAAGTCCACGAGGCCCATCGATTTTTTGAGGCGCAGCCTGCGGATGCGCTCGCCGATGTGCTTTTCGGTAATGAAGCGTTCGGCGGTGTCGGCGTCCGCCAAGGTCTTGTGCATCTGTTCGCCGTTTTCCTCGGGCCGTTCGGTCATCGCTGCTCCTTAAGTGATTAGAATGCGCTTCGAGCGTATTTGTTGTCTAGATCAAAAGACTTTCCGGTACCACGAAACTAAGCGCTAGATCGACAGGAGCCGACCCTCGATGCAACCGGCTGGCCCAATGCGCGTTATTCTGGACAGTCGGCGCAAGCCAAGAAGGAAGCACGATGCCAGAAGAAACAGCTCCCGCCCCACAAGAAACTGCCAAGCCAACGCCTCCCGTTGCCACCATTGCCGAAATCGGGCGTCATGAAGGGGATTCCGTCACTTTGCGCGGCTGGCTCTACAACTCGCGCGAAAGCGGGAAGCTGCTTTTTCCGATCTTTCGCGACGGGACCGGCTCCATTCAGGGAGTGGCACACGTGAAGAGCGTGTCGCCGCAGGTGTTCGACGCGCTGAAGAATCTCACCCAGGAGTCGTCGGTGATTGTGACGGGAAAGGTGAGGGCGGACAAACGCGCGCCGGGCGGCTACGAACTGGATGTCGAAGACGTGCAGGTGGTGCAGCGAGTGCCTGAGGCGGACCCGTATCCGATCACGCTGAAGGAGCACGGCGTTGATTTCCTGCAAGAACGGCGCCACTTGTGGGTGCGCAGCCCGCGGCAGTCGGCCATCCTGCGCATTCGCGCGGAGATCATGCGCGCCGCGGCAGAGTATTTCGACACCAATGGGTTCATCCGCACTGATCCTCCGATTTTGACGCCTGCCGCGTGCGAAGGCACGTCAACGCTGTTTCCTGTCGACTACTTCGGCGATCCCGCCTACCTGACACAAAGCGGGCAGCTCTACGTGGAGTCGACGGCGCTGGCTCTGGGCAAGGTGTACAGCTTTGGGCCGACGTTCCGCGCGGAAAAATCGAAGACGCGACGCCATCTGACGGAGTTCTGGATGGTGGAACCCGAGGTTGCATATATGGACCTCGACGGGCTGATGGAGCTGGCGGAAAAATACATTTCGCACATCGTGCAGAGCGTGCTGAAGAATCGCGCGCCCGAGCTGCAGGTGATCGGCCGTGACACGGAGAAGCTCAAGAACGTATTGCCGCCGTTTCCGCGGCTACGCTACGACGAGGCAGTGGAGCTGCTGAACGAGGCGCACAAAAACGGGCAGCTTGAACAGCCATTCGAGTACGGCAACGACTTCGGCTCACCCGACGAAACATGGCTGAGCTCGCAGTACGACCGGCCGGTGATGGTGCATCGGTATCCGGCCGATGTGAAGGCCTTCTACATGGAGCCCGACCCGAAGGATCCGCGCTACGCGCTCTGCGTGGATGTGCTGGCGCCCGAGGGCTACGGCGAAATCATCGGAGGATCGCAGCGCGTGTCGAGCTACGAGCTGCTCAGCTCGCGCATTGATCAGCACAAGCTGCCGCGCGAGGCGTTCGAATGGTATCTCGACCTGCGCCGCTACGGCAGCGTGCCGCATTCAGGCTTCGGCATGGGCATTGAGCGCGTAGTTTCGTGGGTATGCGCGCTCGATCACGTGCGCGAAACGATCCCCTTCCCGCGCATGCTGAACCGCATGTATCCGTAAAACAGGGGTCAGGGGTCACGGATCAGGGGTCGCGGTCGGGAATCTGAAGTCGAGGGTAGTGCCCATCGAATATGGATCGATGGGCACTCTAGTCAGGGAGCTGGTGTCTGCCGCTGCTATTTCGACGAGACATTTTCCTTCTTCTTTCCCTCATTGAGCACCACCAGTTTGTCCGTCACAGAAAACACATTGGGGACCGCGTTAGCGCGCGTGCGGATAAGCGTGTCATCCATCTGGTTATCGACCACACCCGTCAGCGTCACGTGCCCGTTGTCGACAATGATGTGAATCGACGGCAAGGCCTGATGTCCGTAGCGCGTTCCTATTTCGGGATCACCGTAAATGGCTCTCTGTTCTGCCCGGCGAACCTGCCAGTCCATCTGCGAAAGCGGCAGGAGCTTGATGTTGTTGACCACTTGCGTGACGCCCTTTACTCGCTTTGCGGCGGCCGCCGCGTCAGACTGAATGTTCCACGGGGGGTCGGGCGGGCATGCGCCCTGCAACGTGACGACACTGCCATTCAAGCTGAAGGACAGGTCGTCGAAGATCGAGTAGTAGGGCAACATCAACAGCGCATGACGGACCTGTTGCGCCAACTGCGGTTCATTTGTCGGCCCCTGAGCGAAGACTTGGCCAGGCTGCTGATTCTGCTGGCCCACAGCGAGAGCCGAGGCCAGAAGTGTAATGCTTACAACGGCAAAAAACAGTCGCATCGGTTCCACCTCCTGAGACTTGGATGTAGAAAATGCAAAAGATGTGATAGTTGAATCAGGAATTTTGCGGCCAGATTCGGTGCGATGACGAAGCGGTTATCGTGAGAGATTAGAGTGGAGTGTGAAGGCAATCCCCCATTGAACTCCACGAGCACACGCCGAAAGCCTGCGACGCCGAGGGTCGAAGCGACGCGTCTGGCGCGGCGCAGGAAACGCGGCCGGCTGAACTGGCTGGGACGAGCGGTTGCGATGTGCGCGGCACTTGTTCTGGGGCTGATTGCCTGGGCGGCGCTTGCGCGAAGGCTGGCGCCGCTGGGGAATACGGCGCAGGATCAGTTTGATGTGCTGATCGTGCTCGGTTACCCGGCGGACGCTGATGGGAACCCGAGCCCCACGGAGCTGGCGCGCGTGACCGAGGCAGTGCGCGAATACGGGCGGGGTGTGGCGCCGCGGATCATCATGACCGGCGGCGCAGCGCATAACCGCTATGTGGAAGCGCAGGTGATGGCGCGAACTGCCGAGGCGCAGGGGATTCCGGCCCAGCTGATTTTCGAGGAACCCGACGCTCGAAACACCATTGAGAATGCATGTGACTCGTTGCGGATCATGCGAAGCCATGGCTGGCAATCGGCGGAAGTGATTTCGTCGCCGAGCCATCTGGCCAGGGCGGCGATGATCCTGAGCCGGCTTCCGCTCCAGTGGCGCGTGCACGCGGCCCCTCCCGTTGAGCCTGAGCCGGCCGGAGGATCAGAGACCGGCACGATTGTGGAGCTTCTGAAAACGGTCCATTACCTAGTGTGGTCACGGCAAATGGAGCCGTGTAACCTATAGCTTCTGCTCACACAACTCACAGGAAATCGAGTCTAAGAGGAAATGCAGGTTCGTCGCGTTGTCCGTTATCGGGGGGGTCTTGTAAGCTGGTTGGTGATGCATCTCCCAGGAAAGATAACAGCCCTTTTTGCCGCGGTTTTCGCCCTTTGTGCGTGCGCGGCGGTTCACTTGCAGGCCCAGGAGTCGAGCTCCCAAACCCAAACGACCCAGGAGCTCCCCAGTCCCGTGTACGTTTCAATCAATCCATTGGAAAAGGTGCGCTACGACAACCGATATGACATGTCACTGGGGTTTGCCTACGACCACATGAAGGCGGGGCCGAGTTTGCTGCAGGGGTCGAACCTTGGCGGGCTGAATATGGAGGGTTCGTACTGGCTCACCCGGAACTGGGGGATCCAGGCTTCAGGCCGCGGGTATGTGGGCACCAGCGGCACAGCTCCCAATGCGCCCAACAACATCAGGGGCCCCATGGTGAAGCAGTACTTCTTTGTGGGCGGGGCGGAATGGCTGGGGCCGCACAACAAGCACGGGGCGATGATTGCGCACGCCATGTTTGGCGGGGTCTACGGTAATTTCCAGAAGGACCTGCTGGGGCAGCCGCCCGCGAAGTTCGATTTTTACTATAACCAGATTGCGCCGGCAGCGATTGTGGGCGGAGAAATGGACCTGAACCGGTCAGAGCACTGGGTCTTCCGCATCACGCCTGACGCGGTGATGACGCACTACACGTTCAACGACGCACCGTATGCGAACTCTTCCTATGGGCAGTTCGACGTGAACTTTGCCATCTCGGTCGGGATGGAGTACAAGTTCACCAAATTCAAGCGGTCGACCGACAAGAAGAAGAACTGGGTTTCAGGCTGGTAGCCGAAAAGCAGCGGAGTTAGCGGAGCCTGCGGTGTTCGTGCGAGCCGGTCCCGAGCGCACGAGCACGCGAAGCATCGGGCGACCGGCCGGCGCAGTATTCTTGCGCTCATTGCGCTCTCGTTTGCAGCCATCGAAAAGCCTCGCGCGAGCATCTTCTACTCAAGCCGTTACAGCCCTCCGCCGGTAAAATTGCCAAGTTCATTGCGGCGTGTGGTATTCTCCTGCGTTCAGCGGCGGGCGCTGGAACGTGCCGCCTGAAAATATGCCGTTCCGGATCGCGACACTCCCCCATTGCACCGGGACAGCCGGCCCAGAAGTGAATCAGAGGCGAGATCCATATGGATATGAAAGACACACTCGGAGTCTTGCTTGCAGGCGGAGCAGGAGAGCGGCTGTTTCCGCTGACCCGGGATCGGGCCAAGCCGGCCGTACCGTTTGGCGGGCATTACCGCATCATCGATATCACGCTTTCGAACTGTATCAACTCAGGGCTGCGCCGGGTATACGTCCTAACGCAGTACAAGGCGTTGAGCCTGAACCGTCATATCCGCGAAGGGTGGTCGGGCCTGGTGTCGCAGGAGATGGGTGAGTTTTTCGAGCTCATGCCGCCGATGCAGCGCACGGGCGGGAACTGGTACATGGGAACGGCGGATGCGGTGTACCAGAATATCTACTCGATCGGCAGCGAGCAGCCGACGCACGTGCTGATCCTGGCGGGCGACCACATCTACAAGATGGACTACAGCCGGATGCTCACCCACCACAAGGAAACCGACGCCGAAGTGACAATGGCCACACTGCCCGTTGCGCCGGAAGAGGTGTCGCGGTTCGGAGTGGTGGAAGTGAGCAGGACTGGGGAAGTGACTGGCTTCCAGGAGAAACCGGCTTCGACCAGCGTCCGATCGCCTTTTAATCCAAACGCCGTGGATGCGTCGATGGGGGTTTACATCTTCAACACCGAGACCCTGCTGAAGGCGCTGATCGCAGACGCCGACGATCCGGATTCGAAGCATGACTTCGGGCATAACATTTTGCCCAATCTGCTGGGCCAGAAGAAGATGATGGCTTACAGCTTCGTGGATGAAAACAAGAAAGAGGCGCTCTACTGGCGGGACGTTGGGACGCTCGACGCGTACTACGAAGCCAATATGGATCTGTGTTCGGTGTCGCCGGTGTTTAACCTGTACGACAAGAGTTGGCCGATTCGCACACGCGTGCGCCAATATCCGCCGGCGAAGTTTGTCTTCGGCGAGCCGGGTCGCTCAGGCATGGCAGTGAACTCGATCATCACGGCCGGCGTGATTATTTCTGGAGCGTCGGTCTACAACTCGGTGCTGTCGCAGGACGTGCGCGTGAACTCCTACTCCGACGTGGACGCGAGCATCATCTTTTCGCACGTGAACATTGCGCGGCACTGCCGGATCCGTCGTGCGATTATCGACCGCGACGTGCACATTCCGGAGGGAACGGTCATCGGCTACGATCCGGTCGAGGACAAGCGAAGGTATTTTGTTACTCCCTCGGGGTTGACGATTGTCACGCGCGATGCGTCGCTGTTTGAGAATCCTGTTGATCCGGAGTTTGCAGAGCGATATTGAGGGCGGGGCGCAGGGAACCCAAGGCCAAGGGAAAAAGGGGACCGAGGGAACAAGGAGACGCGATCTCGGGTCTTCCGCCGCGGTGAGTCGTGGTGGGTCCATCCCGAGTTATCGGTTTGAGGTGATACACCAGCTGTGATCGGTGAGTCTTAAGGCTCCGCTCCGCATTCGGGAGTTGCGGGAGACAGCTCGTGGCCCTCGTAGTCGAACTTGCGGAGATTCCTCAAACATTCTGTGAGCGCGCCCATCATGGTCTCAGCCCACCCGCAAGGCTGGAACTTCATGGTCTTCTGATTCAAGTGAAGATCGGCCACCGCAAAGAACTTCATGTCGGTGGTTTTGGCGGTGGCGAACTCCTTGACTGTAATCCGCGCTTCAATCTCGCCGGACGCATGTTTCTTCTTGACAGAAAAGAAGTGCAGTTTGGCGAGAGCCTCAGAGGGATCTTTCTGGGTGAATTTCCAATCCTCCACGTTGTGACCTCCATTGCTGCCAAGTTTACGGCGGATCGGCGAGGATGCTGAGATTTTTCTTGGTGAGGGACTCGGCCGAATCGAAAATGCATACCCCTCCCTAACAGAGTCAGGACGGGCGCCCACAATCGTGTGGATCGATGAATGTCAGGATTTGGGAAAGATAGCATGGCGCACGCTGTAAGCACGAATGACCCAGACCGGGGGCCAAGGATGAGGCATTGCGAGCTGCGCGTTCAGTGCGCCAGGCATGGGGTTGCCTGTGCACGATCAGCAAGCGAATCGCCGTTCTGCAAGTCATCGACAAAGGCACTGAAGGTTCTTGCATACAGGCCGCGATGACCCGCAAGGTGCTCGTGCCGCTCCTGAAGGAAACCGAAGCGGAACGGTGAAGAGCCTTCGAGTTCGCGGAGAAACGCGCGGGTGAAGTACTCGGGCACGTTGGCGACTGCGGCAAGAATGATAGAGCGCCAGCTCATGCGCAGCAGGTCTTTGAGCGTTGCCGTGCCGGCGGGGAAGCCATCCAGTTCGCTGCCGACATGCTCGCTGAAGTTGAGAAGCTGGTCAACGAGTGCATCAAGAGGCCTGGCTTGAGAGATTGCGAGCGTGAATAGCGTCGAAGAGCCGCAGCGAAGATCTTCGCGAATATCCTGAAGATCGTCGCCCAGTTGCAAAAGCGTTCCCCAATCAAAAGCAACTCGACTCTCGCCCTCGATGAGCCAGCCGCGGGCCAGGCAGGCATCGGCCAGAACGGAGCTTCCACCCTTGGCGCAACTGATGCGGAGAACATCCAGATCGTTTTGGGTGCTGCCGGCGCCCATCTGCGCCATGCTCTCCTCCTGCGCCTGATGAATCGCCAGCAAACAATCGAAGACCTGCGGATAGCGCGCGCGAGGATACTCTCCCTCAATCATGTCGACGAGCGCCCAGATGGCCGCCTCGCGATCGTTCTGCGGGGCAATGCTCTCGCCACGCAGCCGCCCACGAAAACGCCGGCAGAACTCGCGCTTGGATGGACCAGCCTCATCTTTTCGATCGAGATAGTTGTCGGTGTAAGGGTAAAGAAGACTGTATCCGACAATCGAAGGCGTGATGCTGAGGCGCCGGCCGAGCAGGGGCTGCAATCCGCAAACGGTCCAGGCATTGCGGCAGGCCTGAACGATCTCCTCCATGCCCAGTGCAGTGTCGAAGCGGCGCGAGCAACGAGCGAATTCAGTGCCCGCCGGCAGGAATCCCCGGGTGATGAGCTCGACCGCCGCTTCATTCAAGTCAAGTGCGATCCTCGCGAAACGAGCAAACGTGGCTGCAAACCGGTGGTTGAAGGCGAAACGATCTGAATTGTTTCGTGGGATCTGGTGAAGTTCGTATTCCACGCTGCGAAAGCAGGCGTCGTAAGCCCGCTCGCGTTTGCGCTGCTCGCGCGGAGAGTATCGGGTCCCAAGTGGAAGCGGGCGAGACGCGCACGCATGCCAGTCCGCGATGGAACGCGCGACCTGGGACTCAACCCAGGGCCAACTGTGGAGCCGTGTCACAATGACGATTACGCATCGGCAGGCGCAATGGTTCCGGAGAACCCTTCGGTGGGGTCGGCGCGCAGCTTCCCGGCGGCGATTATCCCACCTCCTTCCCGGTGAATCGCTTCTTACGGAACCCGGCGGCGGGATTTTACGTATGAACCCGCTATGCAGTGCGTGGGTACATTAAGCTGGAGCATGGCGGGGCTTCTACCCCAGCGAGAGAGCTTTGTCGCCACCACCACGGGAAAGAAAGGCCGCTTCCCGAGGGATCCGGGGTTCGAAGCCGTAAAGATGCGCCAGTCATGGTCATCGGCACGAGAAAGCTCGAATTCTATGGATGCAGGTTCCGGACAACCCACGGTCCGGGAACACTCTGCTGAGGCCGCTGCAGTGGCGTCAGCCACCGGCGCAGCGCGCGTGGAGGTGAGACCTCTGGAGCAAGACTGGTCCCTGATCGTCCGCCGCTGCATGGACGGAGACTCCGGCGCATGGGCCGAAATGGTCCGCACACACCAGAAGCGTGTGTACGGCCTCTGCTATCGCTTTACGGGAAACGCAGCAGATGCCGAGGACCTGACCCAGGACGTGTTCCTGAAAATCTACTCGAATCTAGACAGCTTTGACGCGGCTCGCGGCAGCCTTCCAGTGTGGATCACTACCATGACGCGGAACCTGCTGGTCGACAACTTCAGGCGGACGCGCAACCAGCGCGTGACTGACTCGCTCGACGATGGCTGGGACCATGCGGAGGAGTTGAAACCGACGGACCGGCTGGTGGCGAAGGACCCGACGCCCCACGAGTCTGCGGCGCGCAACGAGCTGGCCAAGATCGTGCAACGAGCATTGGCCCGCGTGTCGGTCGAATTACGCGAAGCGGTCATTCTAAGAGATCTTCAAGACCTTGATTACAAAGAGATTGCACAAGTCCTTGGCATCCCCGAAGGGACGGTCAAGTCTCGAATCAGCCGGGGCCGGGCGGAACTAGCACGGCTGCTGGAACGTAATCAACGGGAGGTGATGTAGCCATGGAAGAGCGCACACACATTCCGAACTCCCCAGCATGCGGCGAGTGGGAGACTTTGCTGGCCGATGCGCTGGATGGGCTATTGAAGCCAGAGAACGAAGCAAAGTTCACGGAGCATAAGGCCGTCTGCCCGGCCTGCTCTGCACTGTATGAAGAGGCGCGGAAAGGGCGCGAATGGCTCGAATTTCTCTCTCCTGAGCCGGAGGCGCCTGCTGGGTTGCTGGAACAGATCCTTGCAAAGACGGGTCCGGGTCACAAACAGGTCGCAGGCTGGGGTGCTGGCGATGCGTTGCCGGGGCCGGCTGGATCTGCTGCCATCCCCGCGTTCATCCCGCCCGTTTGGCAGCAACCGGGCTTTTTTACCCGGGTCCGTTACAGCATGCAGCCTCGTTTGCTGATGACGGCTGCCATGGCGTTTTTCTCTATCGCGCTGACGTTGAATCTGGCAGGAGTGCGGTTGTCGAGCGTGCGGATGGCTGATCTGAGGCCAAGGGCAGTGCGGTCCTACATGGAACGGCAGTTGACAATGGCCTCCGTTCCCATTGTTCGGTATTACGATCACCTACGGCTTGTGTACGAAGTGGAATCCCGGGTCAAGGAACTGCGCGGCGCGACTGAAGGCCAAAGCAGCGGCGAGCAGCAAAGGGAGACGCAACCGGCAAACCCCGGCGAGACACAACAGCATCCAGGGCAGAAACCCGGCCGAAACGACGGAGGGTTGCGAGTGGACCCTCAGCAGGAGCCCGATAACCCGGCCATGGAGCCGGCGAGCGGCCCAGCGAATGACTTCGTAGAGACGTCACTTACATTTCAGAACAAAACCCTCACCCCACCGACGAATCCTGACCTGTGGGGAAACGGGTCCGTGCAGTCCGGCGGCTCCGCAATGAGAGCGCGTGAAAGGAGCAGACTATGGATTGCGTAAACCACAGCGGCGTAACTGCGACCGCGTATTGCCAGAATTGCGGCAAGGCGCTGTGCACGGCGTGCGTGCGAACCGGGCCAGCCGGTCAAATTTTCTGCGAGCCGTGCTGGATGGCATGGCAGACAACGCAACGGCCGTTTGTGCCACCGCCGGCAGGTATTCCCAGCCCAGGGCTGGCAGCTTTCCTGGGGTTAATTCCCGGCGTGGGCGCCATGTACAACGGCCAATTCATCAAAGGCCTGGTTCACGTGGCGATTTTCGCGGTGTTGGTGAGCGCCGCCCATATCTATGGCGTGTTTGGGCTCTTCATTGCAGGTTGGGTGTTCTACCAAGTTTTCGAGGCCTATCACACTGCCAAGGCGCGGCGCGACGGTGAGCCTTTGCCGGACCCGCTTGGGCTGAATGACATCGGCAACTGGTTTGTTTCCGGCGGACGGCAGCATCCGGGGCCCGGCTTCACAGGATCGGGAACGGGACCGACGAACGCAGGGCAGACAGGATGGACGCAACCGCCACCGAATCAAGCTCCGTACACGCCCAGGGATCCGGCGGCCAATCAGGCGCAGTACCAGACTCCCTATCAGGGGTTCTATCAGGCGCCGTATGCTCCGCCTGCGATGGGTTTCACTAGCCCAGGCGTTTCTCCGGTTCCGCCGGTCCCACCGGTGCCGCCGGTTCCTCCCGTGCATTGGCGGCGACGCGAGCCGATCGGCGCCATCATTCTGATCGCCCTGGGACTGCTATTTCTGCTGGGGCAGTTTAGTTGGTTCTCAGGCCGAATGTTTGAGTTTACCTGGCCGGTTGTCCTGATCGGTTTGGGAGCTTGGCTTGTGGTGCGACGCCTGCAGGACTCGCAGGCGATTTCGCAGAAGAGTTCAGAGGGAGAGACGAAATGAGCCGCTATATCCTGATTCATCGTTTGCGCGGACCGGCCGTCTTGCTGCTGATCGGGGTGCTGGCGCTGCTTTACCAAATGGGCGCAATCCCGCATTTCTGGCGGCTCTTCTGGCCACTGCTCTTCATTCTGATCGGGGTGTTGCTGCTCGCCGAGCGGGCCGCTCTTTCCGCAGAAGGCTATCCGATATTTTCCGGATGGCCGTGGCACGGCGCCGCTCAGGGTACGCCAGCCGCGGGACCAGATTGGCGAGGTTCGTGGCAAGACAACCCTCGAGGGGAGGAGCAAACCGGGGCACAAGTAGAGGGAACCGCGATCGTTCCTTCGCAGCAGCATGATCCGGAGAACCGTTTGAACGGAGAGCAATCATGAGCAGCGCACCTCCAAACATGCCTCCCGGCGGCGGCGTCCCGCCTCCGTACGATCCAAAGATGCAGTGGCGCGTATATCGCGAACAGCAACGTGCTGCCTGGCGCGCGCAACGCGATGCATGGCGGGCGCAGCGACACGCCTGGAAGGCCAGCTATGCGGGCCCGTATGGACCACGAGTTCCTTCAGTTGTGGGACCTGTGATTCTGGTGTGCATCGGCGTGGTCGCATTGCTGGTGGCCACGGGGTCTATCAATCCGGGCTCCTTCTGGAGTTGGTACGGGCAATGGTGGCCGCTGCTTTTGATCGGCGCGGGGCTCGCACTGCTGGGCGAGTGGGCGCTGGATTTGCGCCGGCCGACTCCTGTGCGCCGCAGCGGCGGCTTTATCGGAATTCTCGTTCTGCTGGCCTTTGTGGGCGCGATCGCGTCTGTGCACAATCATTTCGGGGGCCCCTGGAACAACAATTTTGGCGACAACGACTTTTTCAACTTCTTTGGATTGCCGGAACATGACAGCGACCAGCAGGCGGACAACAGATCCATTCCCGCGAACGCAACGATTGAAATCCAGAATCCGCGCGGCGACGTAAGCATTACCGCTGCGGACCAGACCAACATGGAAGTGCAGGCGCATGAGGTGGCATACGCCAATTCCGACTCCGAGGCCAGGAAGATCTTCGACACTGAGGCGGCGCATGTGACGGTGAGCGGAAGCGCGGTGCTGATCCAGTCGGCGAACGACTCGAAAGGCAAGGTCAACCTGAATATCACAATTCCGAAAACGGCCAAGGTGACGGTGAATGCCGGCAAGGGAGACGTGACTGCATCGGGGCTCGGCGCGGGAATCGACGTAACTACGCCCGGGGACATTCACCTCAACTCGATGGCCGGCCCGGTTGTGGCGCACTTCCCGAATGGAAGGCACGACGAGTTCTCTGCGCATGATGTCCAAGGCGACATGACCCTCACTGGGGATTTGAACGATCTCACGCTTTCGGAGATCAAGGGCACAGTCGCACAGGATGGCGCCCTTCTTGGTGACGTCCATTTGGAAAGCATCAGCGGGCCCGTTCACCTGCACACGTCGGTGACCACTGTTGAATTAGCGAATTTAACCGGCGATCTTACGCTGGACTCGGACGATCTGCGAATTACCGAGGCCAAAGGGCCGGTGCGAGTAACGACGCACTCCAAGGATGTGGATCTGAGCGAAATCTACGGCGACAGCACCGTGCAAGACCGGGATGGCACGATTAACATAGCGCCCGCGGGACCCTATGCCATCGACGCCACAAACGACAAGGGTGACGTAGAGATCACGCTGCCGCCGAATGCCTCGGCCACAGTGAACGGCCGAACGCACAATGGCGAAATCATCACAGACTACGGGCTCACGGTAAGCGGCGACGAAGACAAAACGGTGAACGGACGGATCGGTTCGGGTAGCGCGCACATTGTGCTGAGCTCGGACAACGGCGACCTGCATATCAAGAAAGGCTCGGAGTCTCAGGCCGGGCCGCCTTTGCCTCCGAACGCCCCGGCCACGCCTAAAGCCCCGCACCTGAAAAGCTCAAAACCGCTGCCGCCACAACCGGTTGCGCAGTAGATTCTGCCGGCGCCGGCAGGAAGGGATCGGGCTCAGGAGCAAATCCTCTCCTGGGCCCGTTTCATTTTTGTCGGCCGGAGTTGTATGCTCCATTTCGGGGAGCACGGTGCCCAGGGGGGTTCATCGGAGCCATGCTGCATACACCGGTCAACGTGATCACAGTGGAAAGGGAGTACGGATCGCACGGAGGGGAATTTGCACACGATTTGGCCGCGCATCTGGGCTGGCGGCTGCTCGATTCGGAACTGGTGGCCGGAGCGGCGCGCATTGCCGGAGTGGATCCAAAGCTGGCCGCCAAGTTCGATGAACGGCTCGACCCCTGGTATTACCGCTATGGAAAGATCTTCTGGCAAGATCCGGTGTATGCGCCTGCACCCAGCGGCGAAGAACATATCTTCGACTCCGAGCGGATGCTTGAACTGATCAAGCAGGAGATTCTGGAGGCGGCCAATAAAGGCAATTGCGTATTGGTGGGACGCGGGTCGGCTTGCGCGCTTGCCCGGCGGCCGGGAAGCTTCCATATCTTTGTTTACGCCACGGCCAGCGCCAAGAAGGACTGGTTTGCGCAAGCCTTTCCAGATCGAGCGCAACACGCTGAGCAGGATTTGGCAGCCTTTGACCGGCGACGCGCCGCGGTGATTCGAAAGTTCTACCAGCAGGAGTGGTGCTCGCGCGGGCTCTACCACATGCTGCTCAATTCTTGCATCGGGACTGAAGCGATGATCGCCGCCGTGCAATGCGCGGCGGGCCTGTGCGCGGCCGCACCGGAGTCAGTGGCCCGATAAATCTCAAAAAAACGGGTGAGCCTAAACGGCGACGCGGGGAACGCGCGGGCCGATGCGCGTGAAGACTTCCCAAGGTATGGTCCCCGCAGCGTCTGCGTGATCGTACGCAGTGATGTTTTCGCCGCCCTGCGCGCCAAGAATGACGACCTCATCGCCGGCCTCCACGCCAGGAATTTCTGTGACGTCGATGACCGACTGATCCATGCTGACGCGGCCCACAAGCGGTGCGCGCTGGCCACGAACCAGAAGGCTGAAGTGGTTGCTGAGCAGGCGGTCGAGGCCGTCGGCGTAACCTGCGCAGACGAGTGCCAGGCGCATGGGCTCTGTGGCCACGAAGGTCGCGTTATAACCGACCGTCGCCCCTGCGGGAACCGATCGTACACCGACGACTGAGGCCTTCCATGTGAGCGCAGGTTGCAGCGACTCGCGCGCCGCGTTCAGTGCTGGCGGTTCTGATTGCGGCGCAAAAGACGGATCGAAGCGTGGGACGAGACCGTAGAGTGCCAGGCCAGGGCGAAGCAGGGCTTTCATGCCGTGGCGGGCGGCAAGTTCTGCAATGGGCTGCGCCTGGCCCGCGAGCAGCGCCGCGGAGTTGCCAACGTTGAGCCACTCGGCAAACAGGCCCTCAGCCGAGATGTGGCCCATGGCTTCATCGAGAGACGCGAGTTGGGCTTGCGTGTCCTGCCCGTCGGCTTCGTCCGCGGCGAACAGGTGCGTCATGACGCCATCGAGACGCAGAGGCGATGCCGGCCCGAATCGCGTGAAGCACGCGGCCAACTCGCGCTGGGCAACGCCCTGGCGGCTCATGCCGGTGTCGAGCTCAAGGTGAATCGGCACCGAGCTCGCTTGTGCTCCTGCGGCTCGAGCAGCAGCTTCGAGTTCGTCGAGCTGCCATGGCTCCCAGGCAACCGGCGTGAGCTGGAAGTCGATTGCCGCGCGAGCCTGGCCGCGAGAGATGCCGGCCATGATCATTACGCGCGCTTCCGGACACAATGCGCGCGCGACAATGGCTTCTTCCACGGTGGTCACGCCCAACCAGTGCGCTCCCGCGCGAACCAGAGCCGGCGCGCAGATGGCGAGCGAGTGGCCATAGGCGTTGGCCTTCACGACGGCGAGCAACTCCGCATGGGGAGCGGCCTGGCGCACGAGAAAGCGGTAGTTGTCTTCGAGAGCGCGGGTGCGAATCTCGGCCCGACACGGGCGCATTGGCATGGGGGTTGGCAAAGATCAGTTTATCGCGCAGCGCGGTGGAGCGATGTTAGCGCAGCAGCGCGAATGCGACCACGCTCTCGCCGCTCGACCTCATCTGATCGAGGAGTTCGGATTCGAGATCGTGCGGGACGGGCATCTCGCAGGCGGCGACCTGCTCCGGCGGTGCGCCGATGAAGCAGAGCTCACAATGGCCGATGCCTTCTGCCCCGCTGTCATCGACGGCGCGGACGGGCGGGCCGAAGACGCGGCAGGTCATGGGACGCCATGTGTAAACGTCGCAGCGGCCGGTGGCTGGGTCGAGCGCGGGGCATGGCGCGTCGTTGGCGAAGTCGTCGAAGCGGGCCCGCTCGAAATCGGATGTTCCGAGCACGCCGGTCTGGAGGTCGCCCGGGAAGTGCGGCCCATGTTCGGCGAGCCAGGCGCGGGCGCGGCGCTCGATCCCGGTGGCGAGCGCTGGATCGGTGGCGCGCAGTTCGGCCATACCAGTACGCAGACGCTCCGCATCAAGCGCGTTGATGGCGAAGGCGCCGTGACAGCATTGCATGCAGCCGATTCGGCATGCGAGAAACGGGCCGGCGCGGCGGGCTGCGTCGGCGAGAGCCGCGTCGACGATCTGGACCAGTTCGGAATCGCGCGCGGGGAGGGCCATGAAAGAAAGGATAATCCGCTGGGCACCCCAAGATTGCGCGTGTGCCGGGCCGGGCGTTAGTCTTGCGGCGGAGGCTTGCCATGGCTAAATCGTGCAGCACCGTGATGCCGACGTTACGCTATCGCAATGCGCCGGCGGCCATCGATTGGCTGTGCAAGGTATTCGGGTTTGCGCGGCGTGCCGTGCACGAGTTGCCGGACAGAACCGTTGCCCATGCGGAGCTGACCCTGGGCGGCGGCATGATCATGCTTGGTTCCGCCAGAGACGACGAGTACGGACGGGGCTTCAAGACACCGGGCGAACTAGGCGGCGTGGAGACGCGCAGTTCATACCTTGTGGCGGCGGATGTGGATGCGGTGTATGCGCGTGCGCAGGCGGCCGGTGCTACGATTGTGCGGCTTTTGAAAGACACCGGCTACGGCAGCCGCGAGTTCACGGTGAAAGATCCCGAAGGCCACTCATGGAGCGTGGGAACGTATGATCCGTGGGCGGCGCATGAGGGCCATTAGCATAGAGTGATTGGCAAATCACGGAGGTTCCCGTTGAAAGCATCTTTCTTGATTGGTTCTGTTGTGTTGGTGTCGCTGGCGGCGGCGACGGCGGAGGCGCAGCATGCGCACCTGCTGGTGGATCAAAAGGGCGATCACAGTCTGGCAATCGTTGATCCGGTTGCCGGAAAAGTGGTGGCCGATGTGGCCGAGGGCGGCGTGACGGGGCATGAAGTGGCGGGGTCGCCAGACGGCAATCTGGCGTTTGTGCCAATCTACGGCAACAGCGGCGTGGGCAAGCCGGGAACCAATGGGACGAAGATCGATGTGATCGATGTGGCTGCGCACAAGGTTGTGGGCGAGATCAATTTCGACTACGGCGCGCGGCCGCACTGCGCCATCTTTGGGCCGAAGGACGGCCTGCTCTACGTGACCACGGAGATGGATCATTCCGTGACGGTCATCGATCCCAAGGCGCTGAAGGTCATGGATGCGATCCCGACGGGGCAGCCGGAGAGCCACATGTTCGTGATTGCGCACGATGGTTTGCGCGGTTACACGGCGAATGTAGGGCCGGGCACGGTGAGCGTGCTTGACTTGAAGGCGCGCAAGACGCTGAAAATCATTCCGGTGTCGGGCAATACGCAACGAATCGCGATTTCGAACGATGACCGCTGGGTATTTACCGCGGACCAGACTGCTCCGCGCATGGCGGTGATTGATACGGGCACGGATACGGTGACGAAGTGGGTGAAGCTGGACGGCACGGGTTACGGCAGCGCGCCGACAAAGGATGGGCGCTGGCTGTTGATGGCGATTCCCGACAAGAACGTGGTGGACGTGATCGATTTGCAGACGATGACGCTGGCGCGAGCGGTCGCCGTGGGCAAGAGCCCGCAGGAGGTGCTGGTGCGGCCTGACGGCATGGCGGCCTACGTCTCGTGCACCGGCAGCAACCAGGTGGCGGAGATCGATCTGACGACGTGGAAGGTAACGCGCACCATCGCGACCGGCAAGGGGACGGATGGGCTGGGGTGGGCAAAATAAGCAGGGAGTAGCCAGTAGGGAGCGGGGAGTAGGAAGGGAACAAGGGACCGAGGGACCAGGGGAATTTGGGGACCGACGGACCGAGAAGGCAAGATCTGACTTCCAACTTCTGTTCCCAGCTTTCTGCTGTGGGCGGCCGGTTTACAGTTCGATTTCTCTTCGTTGACAGTTTCATGGGCCGTACCGGTCCCCCCTCCCCTCTCCCCCGGGGGTGTTCGGGCAATTCGCTTGTTGCCAGCGAGTTGCATGGTAAGGTTCCGCCCTAGTTCTGCTGTTTTGAGGAACTTGAAAGCCAGAATCTTCAAAACAGAGAGTTTGAAAGAGCGGTTTCGGAAATACTATTTCCGGTCAATGCGCAATCTAAGGTCGTCGCTTCTTTGGGGTCGCGACGACTTGAATGTCTTGAGCGCAGATAACCATTTCCGAAACCGTTGTAGTCATCACGTCTGCATGGAAGGCAGGTATGACGGCCGATGCATGCAGAGTGTGATTGCTTTCCATTCAAGAGTAGCGATTCGCAAGAAATAATCCGCAAGAGAAGTGGATTGGGAAGCGATTGAAAAGACGGGAGAAAGGAAGATTTTGGGCGGGGGAGGGGGTTGACAAAGTTGTGGGCCGGGGTCGGCCCCGGCCGGGAATGGCTGAAGTTGGATCAGGGATCATGCGACGAGGGATACTTGGTGAGTGTCGAGCGAGGATTGGAAAATCGCTCACAGGAGGTTGAGATGGCTGCACAGTGCACGCACGTGGCAACGATTAAGAAGGGTGTGAAGCCGCGCACCAAGGGCTGCGAGGAGTGCCTGAAGCTGGGCGATAAATGGCTGCACCTGCGCATGTGCCTGGAGTGCGGGCACGTGGGTTGCTGCGACTCGTCGAAGAACCGGCACGCGCGGACGCATTTTCATGAGACGCAGCATCCGATGATTCAGAGCGCGGAGCGCGGCGAGGACTGGAAGTGGTGCTACGTTGATGAGACATATTTGTAGTGGGGGATCGGCAGTTAGCGAGTCCCCGGCTTCCCGCGATCCCACCTTAAACGCAGAAAGCGCGTTTAGGATTGGGCAGCCAACGAGTTGGGAAGTCCGTGCCTGAACCTCTTCAGGCAAAGAACAAAAAGCAGATCCTTCGACTCCGCTTACCCCATGATCGTGTGACGATCGTAGGACCCCAAACGCGCTCCGCTCAGGATGACACGATGCGGGTGGTACGCTTTGGTTTGTTCGAAGATGCAGACTAAATCAACTCGACTTCGATCTTCTTGGAGTCGGGGATCAGTTTGACAATTTTGAAGGTGCGGATCTGAGCTTCGGCGAGGGGATCGGGCGCGGCGGAGGGCGCGGGGGCGTTGCCTTTCCAG
>Ga0310038_10000232_pt1 | contig 55662 bp, 58 predicted proteins | sample Sb_taG_6_FD_200461 | JGI IMG/M metagenome (GOLD analysis project Ga0310038, IMG submission 200461) | Peat soil microbial communities from Weissenstadt, Germany - Sb_50d_4_PS metaG (v2) (version 2) | ecosystem: Environmental > Terrestrial > Soil > Wetlands > Peat | place: Germany: Weissenstadt... | reverse complement strand
CGTGCAGAATGCTCGATAGTTGTTCAGCCAGGGCGCGCGCAATGAAGTCCGAACCCGTCCGACCTTCCCGGACCGACCCGGCGCCATCGCATACGGTGGCCACCAGTACATCGTCCGTCACGATGCAATGGCTGGCATCCTGTCCGGCCGCGCCCTGTTCCAGGTTGCGTTTGCCGGTAGCCGAGGCAGAGAACACTCTCCACATAAATCTTGAGCCCCTGTGCGAGGCGGATCTGAAGCTCGTTGTCGAGCACCGCGCGGGCAGGCGCGCGAGATCTTCAGGTGGACAATTGCGCCCAGCTGTCCACCGGGTTCAACTGCACCGTCCCGCCCGAAGGCGCGCCGGAGACCGCGCGAATGCTGCGGCTCAGCCAGATGAACAGTTCCTTGAACTTGAGCCCGCTCAGGCTGAGTGCGCCCTTGTTGCTGAAGTGCCCAAGGGTGTCCTTGTTGGCCTGGTCGCCAATTCCGATGGCCATGATGTTGACCTTGTGCGCGGTCTCGGCGTTCTTGCACTCGGCGGCGACCTGGCGCCAGTCGTCGGTGGGTTCCCCATCCGAGAGCAGCATGATGATGGGGCGCTTATACGACACGCCCGCCGCGCGCATCTGGCTCTTCTGCGACTCGACTTCATCCAGGGCGCAACGCATGGCGGCGCCGAGCGGCGTGAGTCCGCCGGCCAGTAGTTTCGGGGGCGTGAAGTCCATGGCGTCGGTCCAGTCGCCCATGATCTCCACGTTGCCGTCGCCGCCGAAGGATATGATCAGTACCCGGCCGCAGCGGGCGGCGATCGGGTCAGCCTTGAGATCTGCTGCCAGCGCCTTGAGTCCGTCGTTCAGCAGCTGGATCTTGTTCTCTTCCTGCATGCTGCCAGAGCAATCCAGCACCAGCACCAGCGGCGCGCGCTCCTCGCTGTTGTCGATGAGGGCAACGTCCGGAATGACAGTGTTCATGCTTTACCCTGATCCCTAGAACCTGAAAAGTGGGCAGAAAATGGCCCTTCCCCGGCAGCTGCGCCTCTCGACCACCACCGTCCAGCATACCCCGGAATGCCCGAAAACACACACCGGCCCGGGGCAAGTCCGCGGAGGCCTGGGGAGTCGGGCATCAGCGCCGTTGTCTGCCGCGGGGGCGCGGTGAAGTCGAGGCCTCATAAACCTGCACTACGGTCAGGAGCCGCGCGTGAAGTTCTACACGCATTTTTCCGAGCAGTTTTCGCCCTTGCATACCGAGGTGATCGCCGCGACGGCCAACGCGGTGCCCCATGGCCTCCCCCGATTACTCTATCACCGGAGCAGCCTCGTCGTTAACGGACGCTAAACCAATACCGGCAGCTTCTCGCATCATGCTCTTTGCCATGTGCCGGCTGCTGGGCGTTCTCTTTGCGCCGCGCATCCGCGATCTGAGGGACAAGCGACTCTATTATATTGCTACGCATCAAGGTGCGGCCGGGCTCGCCTCGCTGGTGGCCGGCGTCATCAATCTTCGCCTCATCACGGATCATTGGTCCGAATTTTCGATCTGTTAATACTTGATTAAATTAAATGAGGGTTCAGAATCATCGCCCAGGACAAATACCTGGGCTGCTGTAAGCGACTGATTCCACACCGGTTTCAAAAAAGTTAGCAACAAGATATCATTATTCTTCACCAAAAAGTCGGCAAAACCCGCTATTCGGCGCCCGGCCATATTGCCTGATGACCGAAACCATGTAGAAGCGATAAAGCAGCCTGCGGTTTATACGGATGCCCTCAAACAGTAAAAGTATTCAGACTTTTTTTATTAGTCCCTAATTCGAAAAACAGGGAGAGTCCGATGAGAATGCGTTTGTTTGCCCCGCTAGCCCTCGCGGCACTGAGCGCGACCCTCGCAGTCACTGCGGCGCGGGCCGATGATGATCCATGGGAAGTGCGCCTGCGAGGCGTGTATTTGTATCCGGCCAACAGATCGGATGCGGTTCCGGCGTTGGCGGTGCCCGCGGATGCGATCCATGTCAACAGCAGGGTGCTGCCCGATGTGGATTTCGAGTATTTCTTTACGCCCAATTGGTCCGCTGAGCTGATCCTGACCTATCCGCAGACGCAGACCGTCACCGTCGAGAAAAGCGCACTGGGTGGGCCGACCGGCATCGGCACGTTCAAGCACCTGCCGCCCTTTATCACCGCGAAGTACGACTTCCTGCCCGGTCAGGATTTTCAGCCGTACGTCGGCGCCGGCGTCAACGTGACCCTGATCTATGATGACAATCTGGTGGTTCCAACCGTCGGCAAGTTGTACATGAGTAATTGGAGCGTCGGGCCGGCGGCGCAGGTGGGGTTTGACTATAAAATCGCCCCGCATTGGTATCTGAACGCCGATGTCAAATGGGCCTTGCTCAGCTCGAAGCTCGATCTGGCCGGCGTCGGCAGGGTCTCGACTGCGCACATCGACCCGTTCCTGTTCGGGTTAGGGATTGGCTACCGGTTTGGCGGACACCCAACGGCCGTCGCGGCGGCCCCGGTCATGGCGCCGCCGCCGCCGCCGCCGCCGCCACCGCCACCGCCGCCACCGCCGCCCGTTGCCGTCTCGCCCCCGCCATGCAATGCGCCGGCCGGCTTCAAGGTTGACGCCAACTGCCGCATCATCGAGCAGTCGGTGATCGTTCGTGCGGTGGACTTCGAGTTTAACTTGTCGCAGCTAACTCCCCCGGCGCAGCAGACCCTAAGCGAAGTCGCCAGTGCGCTGATGACCCAGCCCGAACTCAATGTCGAAATCCAGGGCCATACGGACTCGATCGGCTCGGCTGAGTACAACTTGAAGCTGTCACAGAGGCGCGCGGATGCGGTAAAGGCCTACCTGATTAGCCAGGGCGTCAACGCGTCGACGCTGACGGCCAAGGGCTACGGAAAGACCTCGCCAATTTCCAGCAACGAGACCGCCGAGGGCCGCACGCAGAACCGCAGGGTCGAGTTCAAGGTGAGCAATGCCCCAGAGCACGTCAACGTGAGCAACGAGGGCGCCAGCGCTGCTTCGACCCAAGCCGCGGAGCAGGTTCAGGAGCCCAAAAGGAAGAAGAAGGAGCACCCCTAGGGAAAGGCTGCGCATCCATGCACCGGCTCGGGGACAGGTTAGCGTGGGTCCGGGATTACGAGACGCCGCGCTATAGATAAGCTTTCGGGCAGCTGTCAGCAGAGCGTGCGGGATTTCCCGCTTGGGGACCACTTTGCAGGAGAGCGGTCCGGTCCGGGTGCTACGCCGCTTGATCGTCAAGTTTGACACTGATCAGGACGGGCACATGTGCCGTGCCGACTTTGAAGCGTTCCAGCATTGCCTGTTTTCCCATTGACCGGGACGAGATACGCCTGCGCGCACGGCCCGGCGCTGTGCCACTGGATCGGGACGATGGCGCGGCTTCGGTCTACGGTGCCCAGGTGATCTCCGGCAAGCCCCCAAAGGAGACTCACTCTCGTCAAGGTTTTACCCCTATCGCAACACTCAATCACTCTGCAGAAGCCGCTCATATACTCGACACCTGCCCAATTCGCCAAACTGCAAAAAAAATATCTTGGCGCGCTGAACGCTTTGGCATGTACGCTGATTAATGCGACTGCATAGGTCACAAAGCTCAATCTCGCCGCAACGCACGCCCTCTTTCAAGACGCCTCCGAAACGACCAAGGACCTGTTCACCAGCAAGGATGCACAAGGGAGGCCGGCAATTACCGGCAGATTGGTGCAGCCGGTCGAAGCCTAGGTCACCGAAGGCAAACCTAAGGTTGCCGAGCTGATCGAAACCCCGCTCAAGAACGCTCCGCCCCGGCTCAGTGTTTTCGAATCTTGACCAATAGTAACTTTTGGTCAAGAGCCGTAGATAGCCCTCGCTCGGACCCCGTGGTGAACAGCAGCGCACCGATAGCAAGGATCGCAGCTACGACGAAAAACGTGATTGGGTTCATGGCGCTGCCTTTTTAAGCAGGATGCCCAGCGCGCGCCGGCTGCGTACTCAGATCGCTACGGCCGCCATGCCATATCGGCATGTCAGGCAATCTCTGGATCCTCATCCGAGGGCATCGTCGTCAGTGCCAGTTCGATGTTGGAGGCGAGATGGTTGGCATACTTTGCCGCCTCAAATAAATGCAGCGAATCGTAGTAGTTCGCTTTCCGCCGAAAATTGTCGACATCGTCCGAGAGGATCTTTCTGGTTTCGTCCTTTGTCATCTCAGCACTCCTAAGACATTGTTGATGGCGGGATAGGAAACATAAAAGCCCTACGAGAGATGGTTACCCGTCGACACCGCGAATGCAAGGAGCGACCCCTGTCATAGGGGCATTCCTGGCAGAATCGCATGCGCATGCCGCCCGTTCGCCTCGAGGTCTACATACAACCGCGCGCCTCCAAGACGGAGCTTGCCGGAATGCACGACGGTGTGATCAAGATTCGCATCGCGGCGCCTGCGGTCGAGAATGCCGCCAATCGCGCCTTGATCGATTTCATTGCGCAGCATCTCGGCGTCGCGAAACGCTGTGTGCGCGTCGTTTCCGGACGTGCCAGCCGCAGGAAGGTACTGGAAATCGACGGCCTCACCGCTGACGTGATCGCGGCTGCGCTGGGACCAAGATCTTGACCTCGTTGAACTGGATGATGGGGCGCAACTCGACGGCGCCGAAGTAGAATTGGCAACCGCCGAAGAACGCCTCACCGAACGCACCGCGCGAGAACGTCACAACGGCGCACGAGGCGGTGCGCCGGGTCGATGCGCTCTACCGCATCGAGCGCGAGATCAAGGACCTGAGCAACGAGGAGCGCACGCGGATCCGCCGCGAGAAGGCCCTATCGCTGCTTGAGTCATATAGAAGTGCGCGCCGGCGCCGGCCAAGATCTCTCTCGAACGGATCGCTCCATCTATGTGCCGGAGCGCGCCCTCAGATCCCCATGGCCGGCTGATCGAAGCCCCGGCAACGCCGCGCGCGAGCTTGGCGCATTCGCAAAATCAAAATATCGGCATAGGAGACGCGCTCACCCGCGCGCCCCTGCCACACCACCGGACATGCAGGTGCGCATCCGGCGGTTCGGCGGGTTGAGTCGAACATCGCACGACCAACGGCGGAAGTCCGAGAGAGGCAAAGTAGGCATTGGGCAGCGCGATCGCCAGAGCCGGAGAGTTTGCCAGGTGCCACGGGCCGTGAGCGCTGCCGGCGGTTTTGGCCGCCAGTGCCGCGCTAATGCCGCGTTTACATAGCTCGGCAAATCGCCTGCGCCCTCGCTTCCACTGCTTCCACAGCACTGCACGCAGTCCGCGTCACAGCCACAACTCAAGATCTCGCAACATCCTCGGTGTTTGGCAGAAGCCGAAGCAGCTGTGCCAAGCTCGCAAGCAGGTGGACAGTTCCTCCACCATGCGCTCGATGCTCACTCCGCACGTGCGGCGCGTCAGTTCCCGTACCCGCCCCTTGAGGCGTGCAATCGCCTTCGATGCAATGCGACGCCGCGGCGGCTGTCCACCCGTGAAGCTGAAGCCCAGAAACTTGCGCTCTCCCGGCCGAGCGACCGCGCTCTTTTGAGCATTGACCTTGAGCTGCAGTCGCCTCCTGATGAACGCCGTGAGGCTCGCCATCATCCGTTGTCCCGCCCGCTCGCTGCGCACATAGACATTACAGTCATCGGCAGAGACACCCATAACCAGAACAAGTGGGTCGCCGACGGAATTTCAATCACCTGCCTGTCTCAAATACATTGACACGCGCGCACGCCGCGCGCGACTATCTACCAGTAATCGGCGCAGCACTCCTAGTCGTCAGGGCGAGATTCAGGGTCATCGGAGGTCATCCATGTCGACACGCGTGGTAAGCGAGCTATTGGCAAGCGGAGACCGACAGCTATTTACTATCTCGCCGGAGGCCACGGTACAAGAGGCACTCGAAACGATGGTCACAAGGCGTATCAGCTCGTTACCGGTGACGAGCGGCGCGAATCTGGTAGGCATCTTCTCCGAGCGCGACTACATCCGAAAGGCTGTATTGAAACGTCTCGCGCCCTGGGACATTCTCGTCAAGGACCTCATGACCGAGAACGTCATCTGCGTGAGCTCGGGCAACACCATTCGCGAGTGCATGGATCTCATGTGCAGCAACCGAATCCGTCACCTGCCGGTGGTTGATGGCAAGACGCTTGTCGGAATGCTTTCGATCAGCGATATCATTCGGGCGCTCCGACCTGCGCGCATAGACTTCCCGCCTTATTAGGCCGCTCATCCATTACCTCAAACTCGGCCTCGCCGTGCAATTGACGCCAAAAGGCGAGGTCACCGATTCACTCGTGTGCGAACCGGCGGACTCCCATCTCGCGCAGGGCGTCGGCGATGGCGGCCACCGCCTGCCTCAAGGTTTCGGCGCCGATCGCGCCGATACAGCCGACCCGGAATGTATCGATGGCTGTCAACTTGCCCGGGTACAGGATGAATCCGCGGTCGCGCACCCGACGATAGAACTCGCTGAAGTCGTACGCCGGATCGGGTGGGGAGTGGAACGTGACGATGATCGGTGCCTGCACGGCGTCCGGCAATAATGTCTTGAAGCCCAGCCCCCGCATACCGGATACCAGCGCGGCGCAATTCTCGGTGTAACGTGCCAGCCGAGCCGGTTGTCCACCCTGCACCTGGTACTGGTCGATGGCCGCGCGCAGAGCGGCGACGACGTGCGTTGGCGGCGTGAACCGCCACTGACCTGTCTTCTGCATGTACTGGCATTGGTCGACCAGGTCCATGGCAAGCGAACAACTGTTGCCGCCGGAGCGCTCTAGCGTCGTCCGCCGGGCGATCACGAAGCCCATGCCAGGCACGCCCTCGAGACATTTCCCGGATGCCGCGATCAGAGCGTCGAAGCGGATGGTCCGAGCGTCGATGGGGATGGCGCCGTAGGAACTCATTGCGTCGACGATCAGGCCGCGGCCGTGATTTGCCACGGTCGCCGCGATCTCTGGCAGCGGATTCAGGATCCCTGTACCGGTCTCGCAGTGCACCTGCGCGACGTGCGTTATCGCCGGATCGGCAGCCAACGCGGCGTCGATCCGCGCAGGGTCAGCCGGCTCTTGCTCGCTATGCGACAGGATAAAGGCCTCGCGACCCAGATAGCCCAAGATTCGCACGATGCGCTTGCAGTAGGCGCCATTGTCCGGCACGAGCACCTTGCCGCCCTTTGGAACGAGCGTGCCGAGCGCCGCTTCGATGGCGAACGTCCCGCTGCCCTGCAGCGGGACACAGACGTGGTCGGGTTGCGCATTGACGATAGCAACCAGATCGCGGCATACCGATGCGGTCAGCGCGTTGAAAGCGCCGTCCCACGATCCCCAGTCCGAGAGCATCGCGGACTTGGTGTTCGCCGAAGTCGTAAGAGGGCCAGGCGTCAGCAGTATCGGGTCCGTCATGGGATCTACTTCCGTGATTCGTGCTGGCGGTACGCGAGTCAGTCCGCGTGCCGCTCGAGGGCGGGCACCAGCGCGGCGCCCGCGGCGTACAGCGCCTTGCCGGCGGCCGCCACACCGAGTTCGGCGCAGGCCTCGTGGATCATCAACGGCGACGGGCGCCCCGGCGGGGTCTCGCCCGAGCACACAAGGTGATCCGGCACGTAGCCTTGGGCGGCCGCACGATCGAGGACGTGCCGCATCATTTCGCGTGTATATCCCGTCGACGATGCGACCCTTAAGATCCGCCGCGCGCATTGCATCCACCTTGTCGCGGCTATGAGTGTTTGCATGGCGCCGAGGCGACTTTCCTAGAAACGGTATCGTTTCTTGTTCGTATCAATCTTAAGCGTCCCGCGATGGGGCCGCTAGGGCCGGCGATTCTCGGGGTTCGATTTTTCCAGCCTGGATTCCACGGTCCACACGCCAGCGCCATGGCGATACCGCCTGCCGCCGTGGCGGCTCGATGAGGCTCTCCGCCCTCGAGTGCGGCCGCCTTCGGCGAGAGCAGCCTCGTGCGCGCTGCCGTCGCGCCTTTTAGGGGACGCTCAGCCGGCCGAAGACTTGAGCTGCGTGATGTTGACGCTCTTCACACCCTTAACTTTTTCCGCCAGGCCCTTGACGTGTTCGACCGCATCCTGATCCGGCAGCTTGCCGTGGAGCATGACCACGCCGTTGACGGTCTTCACGCGTACCTCAAAGCCCTTGCTGATGCTATCGGCAAGGATCTCCGACTTGACCTTGGTGGTGATCCAGCTGTCCGAGCCTTCGCGCTCGGTCTTTGCCACCGCTTTGTGCATCGGACCGTTGCTGGCGGCCGTCGTGAGCTCGTCGTCGATGCTCTTGACGCCGTCAACGTTCCTGGCCAGTTCCTCGGCAGCGGCCTTGGAGTCCGCGCTCGGCGCCGATCCTCTCAGCGTCACCACGCCGTTGGTGGCCGTGACCTTGATGTGCGAGCCCTTCAGGCGGTCATTGCCGAGAAATGTCGACTTCACCTTGGTGGTGATCACGGCGTCGTCGATCGCGGCCCCGACACTGTCGCTGTGCGCGGTCGGTGCCGTGTCGCTCGGCGCGGCGTTCGCCACCAGGCAAAAACCCAGACCGGTGGCCACGCCAATCGTCGCCAATGCACGACGAATTTTAGCGGGACGTGATGGTGTATCCATACAAATTATCTCCTTCCGATTTCAAGCTGTGTTCGGTAAATAATAGTCGATGTCGATCAGGCGGCCCGTGGTCGCGCTATACGGTGGGCCGCGCGCGTCGTCCCATGATTAGCGAGACCACGAACAGCACCAGAAATACGAAGAACAGGATCTTCGCGATGCCCACCGCCGCGCCGGCGATGAGAGCGATGACCAGAAACACTATAGCGTAATAAAGTACGGCGATCTCCCGCGTATCGTCCGAGTATTTTTAATGCACGAGTCGTGATATCAAACCGCGACCCGCGGTTCCCCTGCCACGACTTTGCGGCGGCAGTTATACAGGATTGGAACTCGCCGACGCCTGCCACCATAGCCGCATTGCCCTGTCGGCATCGTCTGATACGCGCAGCGCAATTATCGATGCCGGCATCGCACGGCGCGCTTCCGGCACACCGGTCAGCGAAATCTTTCGAACTAAGTCCAATGGTGGTGCATGCACTGATCTTCACGCCTCGTCATACCGGCCGCGCCTTTGCAACCAGGGAGAGGTCGCAGAAGGTCGGCGGTGCCGTGCAGAAGACTTACGGAGATCTCAAGGAAAACGTCAAGGACGAACTGAAGAAGCAGCTATCGGCGGTCTCCTGATCATGTCGGCGCGAGGCACGAGCGCGATTGGCTCGTGCCTCGCGCCGACATGGTCTACGGCTGCAGCCGATAGCCGCGCATCGCGATCGTGACATCGCCGTCCTGCGAGGGCACGGCAACGCGCGGCCGCGAACGCTGCAGCCATGCCCCCTGCGCCGGTAGACCGGGGCTTTCGTCCAGCAGCTTCAATTCGAAGGCGGATTCGGATGCATCGAAGCTCAGGTCCTGCCCTTGCGACGGCACGCTGAACAACCGCAACTGCGACCAGCCATTGCCCAACCGCCGTGGCGTGGCCGCCAGTTCCGGCGCCGCATTGCTTTCGAGTTGCACCGACTTGACCTTGGCCTCGGGCGGAAACGCCAGGGCGATGACCGGTGCCGCGCGCGCAGAACCGATATGGATGCGATAGCGCACCTGTGGCGCTGCGCGTACGACGCTCAGTATGCTCAGCTGCGGCGCTGACATCGGCAGCAGCGGTGCCGCGGCGACCCACATCGGCTCAGTCCAGGCGAACACCGGTTGCGCGCTCAGAGCAAATGGGGCCGCGTGCAGCAACGGCGCGGGCAGCAGACCGGATACCGGGTGCGCGAGCCATTGAGCTCGCTGCGTGTCGGCATCGAAGTAATACCGCAGATTGAGCCGCTGCGGCGATTCGGCGCTATAGCGGGGCAGCAGCGTGGCGGCGACCAGGCCTGCGCCCAAGCACAGCGCAGCGGCCACGATCAGCATCTGCTGCAAGCCGCGCCCGGCCAGCGCCAGCAGGGCCGCCAGACTGAAGCTGCCGTAAATGAGGAGCAGCGTCAGCAGCGGCAGGCCGTCGCCGCCGAGCGCGCAATAGAGCGGCAGGGCGATCGGCAGCACCAGCACGAAGCTGACCATACACACCGCAAGGGCGGCGAGTTCGGCGCTCGTGAGCCACGCGGCTCGCACGCCCCATCCGATGTCCGCCCGCATTGCCGGGATCAGCGCCAGCAGCGCCGCGACCGCAGGCAGCAGCGCCAGATAACTGGCACCGGGCAGCCATCGCGCGAGCACCACCGCCAGCAGCGCGCACAGCACCGTCCCCGAGCACCACAAGCCCCAGAAGCCCGCGCGACGCTGCAGCCGCGAGCCGATGAGTGCCGTGACGCAAAACGCGAGCGAAGCAAAGCTCAGCTCCAGCGCCCAGGGGTGCGCCACCTCGGCGGCCGCGCCGCCCGCGCCGACCGCACCAATCGCGCGCAGCAGTCCCATGAGCGCGGCGGCGGCAACACCGCCGATCAGCAGCGCGGCACCGAGACCGACCATGCCCCACAGCAGTGCCTGCCAGCTCAGCAGCCGCAGATGCAGCAGTCGCGCGCCGGCGATCATCGTCAGTAACAGCGCAATCAGCGCAGCCGGCAATACCCACGCCTGCGGTACGTGAACCAGCAGCCGGCCGAACACATCGAAATACACGGCCTCGCCGGACGGCGGCGGCTCTGCACCGGCATTCGCCAGCGCCAGCAGTGTCGATAAGGCGTTGTCGCCCTGATACTGCATGCTGCCGGCATCGGCGTGCTGCCAGTTGTCGAGCGGCGTGTGGTAATGCGCCACATCGCCGATGAACGCGAAATTGAAGCCCTGATAGCCCGCGGCCTTGAAAATAGTGAAGTCGGTGTCGTTCGGCAGCCGCTTGTAGACCGCGTAGTACACCGAGTTGGCCAACGGCCGTGCGACCGCCTTCGCGTACAGGCTCATGAGCCAACGATTCGCGCTGCCGGTCTCGAACATCAGACTGGGCCCCGAGGTACCCCGGGCGTCGAGATTCACCGCCGCTGTCACCGTGGCTGCCCAGCGGTGATGCTGAACGAAGGCCTGGGCACCGAGCAGATCCACCTCCTCGCCATCGTCGAGCAGCAGAATGATCGACTGCCGCGGCCGCGGCAGCTGTTGCAGGATTCTGCCGATCTCGAGCACTGCGGCGACGCCGGCGCCATTGTCGGAAGCGCCGGGCCCGGCCGCCACCGAGTCGTAATGCGCCACCAGCAATACCGCGCGATCGCTGGCGGCATCCGATCCCTGAATGCGCGCGAGAATATTGGTCGGCATGCCGCACACGCCGTATGAAGTGCAGACCATGAAGCCGCTCTGCAGCGTAGGCGTAAGGCCGAGGCCGCGCAGCACGCTGACGATGCGCTCGCGCAGCTGCGCGTTGGCAGCGCTGCCGAGCGGGTGCGGCCGATCATCCCCCACCAGGTATTGCAGCAGCGCCCGGGCGCGTTCGCCGGAGAATTGCGTCGGTGCAGCGTCGAGCGGCTTCGGGAGCGGCGTGCGATCGGCGGCGAGCGTGGCCAGCCAGACTGCGGCCACCAGCAGCAGCGCGATCGCCAGCCCCAGGTGCCTGTCCGCACTCATGAGAAATGAAACAGCCGCGCGACCTGAACGCGATGCTGGCCGAGCACTTCGTACCGCAGCACCGCGATCGCCAACGCCGCGCCAAGCGGCGGCCCGAGCACGTAGATCCAGAACTGACTCCATTGCCCGGTCAGCAGCGCCGGACCCAGGCTGCGCGCCGGATTGGTGCTTGCCCCTGACCACGGCCCTTGCCACCATACCAGCCGGGCAAACAGCGGCGGAAGGGTCCACGGCGTGAACTGCCGCGTGCGCGCGTGCGCGGCGGTGATGAATATCGCCAGCACCAGCGCGCCCGTGGCCAGCACTTCCCCCGCGAGCGCGACCCGGGTGGATACACCGGCGCCCACGGTGCTCGCGCCGTACTGCACGCTGCGGCCCGTCGCCCCCCAGACCAGCAGCGGCCAGGCACCGAGCACCGCTCCGAGCGATTGCGCCAGAACATAACCGAGGGTATCGCGCCAGGCGAGCTTGGCTTCGAGCCGGAACGCGAAACTGACGGCCGGGTTGATGTGCGCACCGCTGATGCGGCCCAGTGGCGAGATCGTGATCAGCGCTCCAACCGTGCCGAAGCAGCCGCCGGCCAGAAAGCGCCGCAACGCCGCTGATGGCAGCAGCGTCGCGAGCACGCTGCCCCGGGCAAAAAACGCAATCACCATCGACAAGCCAAAGAACACCAGCAGCTGGCCACATCGGATGCCAGCGCCACGGCCATCCCCGCCACGTCTTCCGGCTCTCCGATCCGACCGATCGCGATCTTGCTGATCAAATCGTGCTTGCCGGCCGCGCTGGCCGTGTAGACGCTGTAGCCGCCCCAGGCGGCATCGATCCTCTGGAACATCGCGGCGACTGCATCGGCCCGACTGACGTCGGCTTCGAGGGCGAGCACTTCGGTCCCGCCCGCGCGCAGCCGGTCGGCCAATTGCGCGGTCTGCTCCGTATGCACGACGTAGTTGATCGCGACGCGCGCACGCTCGGCGGCAAAGGCGCGCTTGCCCGAGAGTTCCAGATCCATGTCGGCCTCGCTGCGATGGTGGCGCGGTGGGTGGCGCGGTCGGTGGCGCGGTCGGTGGCACGGTCGCTGCCTCGTGGGGCGAGCATAGCGACCTTCACCGCTGCGCAGTAGTCGGCGCGGGCGCCACCTGGCGGCGGGCGGAAGCGGATAATGCCAGTCCCATGTCGATGCTGAACTTCGTGCGCTATCTGCTGTTGCCCGCGCGCCCCACGGTCCTGATCTTCATTGCCGCCCTGAGCCTGGGCTTCCTGTTCGCTGAGCAAGCCGGACTGCCCGGCATTCTGCTGGCGCTGGTGCTGCTGACCTGGCTGTTCAACTATGCCTACGTTCTGCTCGAGCAGATCGCCAACGGCGCGCGCGAGCCCCCGGTGTTGGCGATCGAAATGCTCAATCCGGCGAACGAGCAACGGCCGCTGCTGCAACTGCTGATCGTGCTCGTGGTTTACGGTGCACTGCGGCTGCTGGCCCACTAGCTGAGTTCCGTGCTCGCCGGTCGCTCGGTGCTGCCGTCGCGGCTACTGATCCCGGCGGCACAGTTCGCCTGGTTGTCCGTGTTCTCGCTGATCGGCGGCAGCCTGTATGAGCAGCGCACGGCGCTCGGCCACGAAGCCATCGACACGCCGGAGCGGCGCGCCGCACGAGCGCAGCAGCGGCTCGATCGCGAGCGCGCCCGGTTCATGGACACCATCTACGGCGAGGCGCGCGGCGGCAATCTGGCCGCCGCGTGGCAGACGATCGAGCGTGAAGTGGCCGTCCATGATTACGCCTTCGAGTTCTATGACTGGCTGCTCGAGCGCCTCGCTAAGCTCGACAACCCCCGGCTGGCCTCGCGCCTGGCCCAGGATTACATTACGCGGGCTCTCGCTCGCGACAATGCGCGGGTCACCCGGCTGGTGCAGTGCTGCCTGGCCGCCGATCCTTCGTTTCGGCCGCGATCAGGCGCCGAGACCCTGCGCGTCGCCGAGCTGGCGCGCCTGGCCGGCGATCGGAGCACCGCCCAAACCCTGCTGATCGGCTCCGCCGAGCACTTTCCGGGCGACGTCGCCCTCCCCCAGGCCGCGACCATGGCTGAACGGCTCAGGCGCGGCTGAGGCGGCGAATGCAGCTGTGGCGATGGCGGGACTTTTAGCCGAGATCGATTGGCACAAGGATCCTGGCATCCTCGCGCTGCACGAGCAGCGCGAGGTGCTGGCTGTCCCGCGCCACCAGCTGCCGCAGCTGCGACATCGAGCTGATCAGGGCAGCCGTGGCCGTCCTGCTTCAGCCCCCGCTGAAGACTGCGGCCGATCATCAGGTCGTCTTCAACCAGGAGCAGGCGCGCGACCTAAGCGCCCTGGTGCGACCCACCCCCGGTGGGCAATCATCCGCACTCAGTTTCGCCCGGCAGCCGACGCCGCGCCCGGCAGATCGAATACCAGCACCTCGGCCTGGCGAGCGTCTTGCAGCAGCAGTGTCGTCGTGTCGGTGAGCTTCAGCGCGTCACCGCTCGCCAGCGCCACGCCGGTGACATTGATCTGCCCGCGTGCGACATGCACATAGACGCGGCGGCCCGGCTCGATCTCGAGCCTAGCACTCTCGCCGCCGTCGAACAGGCCGGCATAGACTCGCGCGTCCTGATGAATCAACACCGATCCATCCGCACGATCCGGGGATGCGATCAGGCGCAGCCGGCCGCGCCGCTGCTGCGCGCTGAAGTGCCGCTCCTCATAACCGGGCTCGATGCCGCGCACGTCCGGCATAATCCAGATCTGCAGAAAATGCACCGGCTCGCTGTTCGAGGCGTTGAACTCGCTGTGCTGCACGCCCCGGCCCGCGCTCATGCGCTGCACGTCGCCCGGGCGAATGGTCGAGCCGTTGCCCATTGAATCCTTGTGCGCCAGCGCGCCCGACAGCACATAGGTGAGGATCTCCATGTCGCGGTGGGCGTGCGTGCCAAAGCCCGCGCCCGGCTGCACGCGGTCCTCGTTGATTACACGCAGCGGACCGAAATCCACGTGCTTCGGATCAAAGTAGTCGGCGAACGAAAAGGTGTGGAACGACTTGAGCCAGCCGTGATCGGCAAAACCTCGCTCAGCGCTGCGTCTTATTTCCTGCATGGCACCCTCCTGACGGAATCAAACAGATGGGGCCGAAGCAGCACAAAAACAAGCGCAGGCAGCGATTCGGCCCGCCGCTGCGTCCCGCGCGCAACAGCCGGGCCCGGCAGAACAGTCCCCCTCGATTGCGCTAAAGTCTAGCGGCCCGACCCTGGCTTGTCATGCCGGGGCCGGAAAGGAGAGCGCCATGCAGGTTGCCACGATCTTCAATGCGCTGCTGCATTTCGTCGCGGTGGTGCTGCTGGCGGTGGGCGCGTTGTTGCCGATCGTCAATCCGCTCGGCGGCGCGCCGATCTATCTGGCGATGACCGCGAGCCTCACCCACGATGAGCGCAGCCGGATGGCGAAGGCGGTCGCGATCAACAGCTTTCTGCTGCTGATCGCCTCGGCGTTGATCGGCGCCTATGTGCTCGATCTCTTCGGCTTGTCGATTCCGACGGTGCAGGTCGCAGGCGGTATCGTGGTCTGCGCCGTCGCCTGGTCGCTGCTGAACAGCCCCAATTCGCCGCCGGCGCTGCAGCGCATCGGGCCGCCCGCGGCCGGGCCCGACGACCCCAGACCCGACGATCTGAGCCAGCGCGCCTTCTATCCGATGACCATGCCGCTGACCGTCGGACCCGGCTCGATCTCGGTGGCCCTGACCCTCGGCGCCAATCCGCCGGCGGGCATTCGCGCGCTGCTGGCGACGGCGTTGGCGCATGTGGTCGGCATTCTGATCGTGGCTGTCGGTGTCTATCTGTGCTACCGCTACGCCGATCGAATCCTGCAGAAACTCGGCGCCACGGGAACCAGTGTGGTCGTGCGGCTGTCGGCGTTCATCCTTTTGTGTATCGGCGTTCAGATCTGCTGGAACGGAATCCACGCGCTGGTGGCAAACAGCTTCCGCGCGGCTGTGGCGCCAGGATGAAGGCACAAGGTTGAAACAGGCCGCCGGTGCTTTCGTCGCGGGCCGCCCGCTCTAGCCGCTGTTTCGCAGAGCGGTGGCAATGGCGTTGATCGAAAGCTGCAGGCCTTCGCGGATGCGCGGATCTTTCTCGCCCGCCCGATGGCGCTTGAGCAGCTCCACCTGCAACCAGTTCAGCGGCTCAATGTAAGGCAGCCGCAGACGAATAGCTGCATTGAGTGCAGGATGCTTTTGCAGCAGGTGCGTTTGTCCGGTGACAAAAAGCAGCGCATCGTGCGTCGCCGACCAGCCGTCGCGGATGCGCCCGAAGATGTTCTCGGCCAGAGTGCGATCCTCGACCAGGCCGGCATAGCGCGAAGCGATGCTCATGTCGGACTTCGACAGCACCATCTCCAGGTTATCCAGCGTGGCCCGGAAGAACGGCCACGCATCGACCATCTCTCGAAGCAGAGCGGTGTCGCCGAAGGATCGCAGTGCCTGACCCACGCCATACCAGCCCGGCAACATGACGCGTGCCTGCGCCCAGCTGAACACCCACGGTATCGCCCGCAGGTCTTCGATGCGATCAGAATTGGTCCGCGACGCGGGCCGCGAGCCGATCTTCAATTCCGCGATTTCCCGCAGCGGGGTCATCTGCTTGAACACGACGGAAAAGCCGTCGGTCTCATAGACCAGTGAGCGGTAGGCCTGAAAAGCCGCCCTCGATAGCGCATCCATCGCGGCGGCGAATCGCGGACGATCCCGGGCCGAAACGCTGTCGCCTTCCAGGGATGCCATTAAAGTCGCCGACGTGATCGCCTCAAGATTTGAGCTGGCGCTCTCGGCGGTGGCGTATTTGGCCGCAACGACTTCGCCCTGCTCGGTGATCCGTATGCATCCGTTGACGGTACCGTGCGGCTGCGCCCGAATGGCGGCGACCGACGAGCCGCCACCGCGTCCCACGGCGCCGCCGCGACCGTGGAACACCTGCATCCTCGTGCCGCATTGTTCGAACACCGCGGCGAGGGCGCTGGTGGCTTCATGCAGACTCCACACCGATGTGAGATAGCCGCCGTCCTTATTGGAGTCCGAGTAACCCACCATGACTTCCTGGTAGCCATGCGATGAGGTGATGGCCGCCACCTCCGGCAGTGACAGCCAATCGCGCATGACCTGCGAGGAATTCCTCAGATCGGCAATCGTTTCGAACAGGGGCACGACCATGATCGAGGCGCGCCGTGCCCCGTGTCCGCGGTATAACCCGGCCTCCTTGAGCAGAATGTTGACCTCGAGCAGGTCGGACACGCTGTCGCACTTGGACACGATGTACGTAGTGATGCACGCCGGCCCATACAGCTCATGCGCCTTGGCGGCGGCCCGAACGATGGCGAGCTCCGACTGCGTCTCGGCGCTGTAGCTGGCAAAGGGACTTGCCAGCAGTCGCTCGCCGGCCAGCTCGCGGCGCAGCAGCGCGACGCGAGCGGCCTCATCCAACGCTTGATAATCAGCCTCAACACCCGCGACCTTGAGCAGTTCCGTGACCACGCGGGCGTGTACATCGACATTCTGCCGCAGGTCCAGCGTCGCCAGATGAAAGCCGAAGGTCTCGACGGCGCGGATCAGGCGTGTCAACGCGCCCCCGCGTCCGAGCCATCCGCGACTGCTGGTCTCCAGTGACTGCTCGAGCGCGAGCAGATCGGAGCGCAGACTCTCGGCATCCGGATACGGCTCGCCGCTCACCGATGCGTGTCGTGGCGGCGCGCGACCGGTCAGTATTTTGTAAGTTGCCGCCAGCCGCGCATAGCAGCCGATAATGGCGCGACGATAAGGCTCATCGCGCCGCGCGGGGCTGTTGTCGCCGCTGTCGCGTGCGAGTGCGGCCACAGCCTCGGTCACCGAGGCCAGCTCATTCGAAATCGACAGCTCCGCGCCCGTCGCGTGCAGGCGCTCCAGATAGTCGGCCAGCACCGTCTGCGACGCGCGTCCCAGTGCCAGCTGCAGCGATTCGGCGGTCACATGTGGATTGCCGTCGCGGTCGCCGCCGATCCAGCTGCCGAGTCGCAGGAAACTTTTGGGACGGTGCTTAAGTACCCGCTCCCAGCGGGCGTAGAGCGTAGGCAATACCGGCAGAAAGATATCGCGCATGTACGCCAGCGCCGCTTCGACTTCGTCGGTCACATACCGGCGCTCTCGCCGCAGCGCCCGCGTCTGCCACAGCAAGGCGATCTGCCGCGCGATCGCATGCTCGATGAGTTCACCTTCCGGTGTCTCGCTGCGGCCGGCATCGCGCAGCCGCATCATCGCCGCGATACGATTGCGATGGTCAAGCATGCTTTTGCGCATCACTTCAGTCGGATGCGCGGTCAGCACCGGCACGATCAGAGCGCGATCGAGCAGCGCGACCGCCTGGTGGACATCGATTCCGAGCGAGGCCAGGCGTTGCAGCGCGGCGGCAAGATCGCCGCCTTCCTCTTCGGCCGGACTGCCGCGCAGATCCTCAGCCAAATTCGCCAGCATTGAAAACAGCATGAAACTGCGCACAAAGGCGACCGTCTCGTCGAGGGTGAGCGCCTCCAGGCCCGGCCCGACGCCGCGCACATCGGCAACACCACGATAGCGGTCGACCGAGGTTGCGCGAATGTATTCGATGCGGCGGAACAGCTCTTCTCCACCGTATTCGCGAATCACGTCTCCGAGCAGCTTGCCCAGGAAACGGACATCTGCGTTCTGGGAGATGACGAGGGTCGATTGGGTCATGAGCGTCCGGCTTCGAAAACAACGGTCGATCCACTCAGCGATGGTCGCCGCTGAGTCGGGCTCATACTGAAACACATCGAGTCGCCCCCTGTCGACGTTCCCTGCCGAGCGTAGCCGTGCGGCCCGGCCGGGATCAGGGCACCTTCATCGCGGGGCCATAGTCCCATCCGGTCCCGGCAGGCTCGGGGTCGCCGAGCGTGCGGTCCTCGTGCTGCAGGGCCTTCTCCCGGGCCAGTTGCTCAGCGCTCATGTAGTGCGCGGGATTCACGGGGCGCACCAGCAGATTGCAACCGAGTCCCACGAACAGCAGCCCCGCCAATATATGTGCGCTCGTAGACCAGATTGTGGGCCATCCCGGCATTGATCTGCGTCTAGCGGACGGCGGCGATCAGGAACAGGCCAACGATGCCGGCGCCTAGCCACAGCAGCCAGAGCTGGTGCATCGATACGCCGATGCCCCCGAGCACCAGGCCGCCGCCCCAGCACAGTGCGGCGATGAACCCGGCCTTGCGCTGTGCAGCTGGCGTCATCGGGGCCGCTGAGCAACCTGCTCATCGGCAGCCAGAACACGGAAAATCCGTAGCCCATGCCAATGCACGGGTGTATGGCCAAGGCAGCAGGCGGGACCAGCCGACGGTTGAAATTCGGCCCGGCTACGGAGCGGTCGCGGTCCAGCAGGCCCCCGGCCGGCGCGGATGTGGCTAGGGCTTCAGACATGGTGTCTCCTCGCTTGCAGTTGTAGTTTTCCTCATGGTCGTTAGGCGAAAGGGAGAATGAAATACGCCAGCGTCGACGGTCCCCCTTGCTTTCACCTTGGGGTATTCCATTTCCCGTATCGATCGCGGGCGCACTAGCCCGCGCTGCGCAGGCGTGGAGCCGCGGGTTGTATGCGCTGCAATATTGCCCGAGCGCCGCTTGCGGCTGCCTGCTTGCAGCCGCGGCTGAGGCCATAAACGAGGGGCAGCGCCTAGAGGCGTCCGGTAGTTGCATTCGTGTCCGCCGATTCCTACCGAGCGAATCGGCCGGCAGCCTATGACGCGCCAGCGGTGCCGGCGGCAGGCTGTGAACAATGCGCACACGGAGCAATAAAATGACCGGCAAGCCACAGTCGACGTACGGGGACGATGCGCTCAACCGTACCCCCTACAGCTCGAGCGATCCCGCTCCACAGCGCCATGCACGGACCAGGCGCTGCGCAGCGGCGGCCAATCGCCATCGGTCCGACGTACTGGAGAACCCACACCCGTCGAGCCATGCGCCTGCCAACTTCGATCCGTCCTCGTCGCGCGAATCCTTGATCGCTACCGCAGCCTACTACCGCGCTGAAAGCCGCGGCTTTCTCCCCGGTTACGAGGTGGCGGATTGGCTTGCGGCAGAACGCGAAATCGATGGCGTCGGTACCGACCCGATCTAGCGGGGGCGCTTCCAGCATTGTCTGTCCATCAGGCCTGATTCTGCAGATGCTCTATTTACGCCGGAGGGTGCGCCAGCGCCTCATCATCCCCGCCGCCTGGCTGACCCGCGCTCCGGCGTCGTTCAGGAGGCGCACCGTCGGCGCGCGCGTCCTTCTCCGGCACTGCTCGCCGCGATCGTTCCGCGGTGTGCTTCGACCAGGCGTCTGACAATCGTCAGGCCGCTACCCAGCCCGGCGAGATTCGCCACAACAGCTGGTAATGTGGCATCGCACCGAAGCACCATATTCGGATCAGATGCCGCTGACAGCAAGCGCCGCCTGCCATCTACTCGGGCCATCAAAGAAAAGAGCGTAATTTATATGCTTGCACCGCCTGTGTGTCCTCAATGGCCCGCGTCTGCTATCGATGACAAGTACCGATGACCTCGAGCATTGCGCATCCAGTGGGCCGGAGACTGGTATGAAGTGGCCGCTCGCGCTTCTAGGGCTGTATGGCTTGCTGCTCACGCCAGCGGTTGCGAGCGGCGCACAGCCCATTGCCCCGGCGGCGGCATCCGGTCCGGCCACGGGTCTAGCCGATTCCGCGGCGCTGCGTGCGACGGTATACGGCACCCCGCCGCAAGACATCGCGCCGATGCCCGAGACAGTGCCGCTGGAAGAGATCGACATCGCGCTGCCGTGGGCGAAGCCGGTGCCGGAGGTGTTCTGGTTCGACCGCAGACTGCGCGTGTGGTTTTCCGCCCAGAACAAACCCGCACCGCTGGCGATAGTCATATCCGGCGCCGGCAGCGACGGCAATACCTCGATGCTCTCGACACTCCGTGGAGCGCTCTATGGCGCGGGCTACCACGTACTGACGATGCCATCGCCGACGTTTCCGAGGTTTATCGTATCGGCCTCGAGCACCGGCGTCGCCGGCGATCTGCTTCAGGACAGCCGCGACCTGTACGCAGCGATGCGGCAGATCATCGCGCATTTTCCGCATCGCGTTCAGATTACCGATATCGACGTACTTGGCTACAGTCTTGGGGGCGCCAATGCCGCCGCCGTCAAATCGATCGATTCGGTCGAGGGTAAACTGAAAATCCATCGTGCTGTCATGATCAATCCGCCGGTCAGTCTGTTTGCCTCGATCGGCCGCCTCGACAAGCTCTTCGCCATCAGCATCGGTTCCGGGGACGTTGGCGTCGAGCGGCTTTATGAAAAACTCTACGCGAGGATCGCAAACGTATACCGGACGTCGGACCAGATTGGTATCGGCGACAGCGATCTGCTTGCCGCGGCAACCACCGTGCTGAAGACCGACGCGGATTTCTCCGCAACGATTGCGCTTAGCTTTCGCATCTCGCTGGTCAACGTCTTCTTTGCCGGAGATCTGTATGCAGGCACAGGTGTCGTGGTCGATCCAAAACATCCGCCGCGCGTCGGGGATTCACTCGAAAATATCGCGCGGGTGCTGCGAGGAAAGCCATTCTCGGAATATTTTGCGAAGGTGTTCGCGCCTTACTATCTGGCGCACCGGCCCAATTCAACCCCTGAATCGCTAATGGCCGACAACCGTCTTGAGATCATCGGCGACGCGTTGCGGGACAATTCCGACTACTACGCGCAGGCCAACAGCGATGACCCGATATTAACTCAACCCGAACTGGCATGGCTGCAGTCGACGCTGGGCAACAGAATCGCGGTTTACGACCACGGCGGACACCTGGGCAATCTCGGCGACCGCCGTCAGATCTCGGATATGCTTGACATGCTCGCCGGGCGCTGGACGCCCGGGCCATGAGAGCGGTGTTCCTCGCCGCTGTGGCTGCCCTGGCGCTGGGCGGCTGCACATCGCAGAATCTGACAATCCGCCGCCTGCCACCCGAGACGCCTGCCGCTGACAATGCCTCGGCCGTAAAACACGCCGCCGAGCTCAGCGCGGCGGCGACCGAGGCATCCGAGCGGGCGCGCAGCCGGGACGCTTCGCAGGCGGTGACTCCGCTGACGGCGGCCGATGCCCCGTCCATGTACAGCTACGATCCGTGGGAGCGCCTGAACCGCTACACCTATCGATTCAATGCTCAATTCGACGAGGACATATTCCTGCCGGTCGCGAATGAATATCGTCGCCTGCCATCGCCCATTCGTTCGGGCGTGCACAACTTCTTCGATAACCTGTCTGAACCCAAGAGTATCGTCAATTTTGCCCTGCAGCTGCGGCCTGTGTTCGGCCTGCACAGCCTTGCGAGATTCGTGATCAACAGCACGCTGGGCATCGGCGGTCTGATCGATGTCGCCGCCAGGCTCAAACTCAAGAGCTATTTCACCGGCTTCAGCGCGACGTTATCCAAGTGGGGCATGCACCCCGGTCCCTACCTGGTCATTCCGCTTCTCGGCCCGTCAACGCTGCGCGATGGCGTCGGCCTGCTCGGGGACTTCGGCGCGTCCTACGCGATTAACGTGGCCGACCTGTATCGCGGCAACAAGACCTGGGCATTGGGGACCCTCGACGCGGTCGACCTGCGCGCAAATACCGATTTTCGCTATTACGCCAGCGGTTCGCCGTTCGAGTACGAAACGATTCGTTTCCTGTACGTCCACAGGGAATTGATCGAGGATGAAGCGCTGCACGCAAAAGCGCCCCCGAAAGCGCGGGATCCGGGCACGCCTGCAGGGCGGTAACTGCGTCATGGCGATGATACGACTCGTGACATTCATCGTGTCCCCGCTCGCAATCTGGGGCCGCTTGGCCCTGTGGTACCGGGGCGCCAGGCGGCAGGCCGCTGAAGATCCTGGCGGTGGCTAATTGGGCCGTGTTCGGTCTGGTGACATTGTTTGCGCTGTCACGGACTCGCAGCGCAGTCGAGGCAGCCGCCTTTGCAGCGGCATAGAGCGCGCGTCGATCCAGTGCTTTATGACTAAAGAATCTCCCACGCGCCCAATTGTTCCTCAACAGCATCAATATCCGCCAGACATTCGACGCCAGAGAACAATTCACCGGCGTGCGCGATCGCATTGCGGCGCCGCTCGCCGTCGCGCAAGACGGACCACTCCAGCCAGGAAGGATCGCCTTGAAAGATATCCATCAGCTCGCCGAGCTGCTCGCTGCTACCCGGGACTTGCCGTTGTTTCCTTAGAGCTCGTAGAACCTTCTCCAGCACGTTGAATGCCAGGAGGAACGGCAGATTATAGACGACGCTGTGCAGGGCGCCGTCCGCAATTGATCCGACCGGGCCCGCCATCAGATTTCTCATGCGTTCACGCACTTTGACGACAGCGGACCACTCGGATCGAATCGCCGAAAGAGCGGTAACATCGGTGATTAACGCCATGACTGCTTCCTCCCCCCTTTTCCAGACTCCTGCATGAGACTCAGGCACCGAGGACCGCCCTGGCGAAGTCCTGTTGTCCGATTATCACTATGCGCGCTCGAGCTCTCCTGGCGGCTCACGACATCCCCAATGACCAAGCGTAAATCCTCGAGCAGCACTTGTCGCCTGTTGTAGCGAGTCGGAACGTTGGCAAGGCGGTGCCGGCTGAATGGGTCGCTTCAGCTCACTTGGGCTTCTCGTCTTTCCGGATCTCCAGCTCCGCCTGCTCCCAGTCCTGAACCGCTCGGCCCTCCTGGCGACCCCGCTGCTCGTACAGTTCATAGGCGCGCTTGGTGATCTGCGGCGTCATGTCGGCCCGCTTGCCAGCCACGGCGCCAGGAACGCGCCATTTGATCATCGCGACTTTCACGGCGTCGTTCAGAACCAGGCACGAGACCATGGCATAAGCAAATATTGCGAGCGTCTGCCACCAAGGCAACGGCATGAGTCCCGGAAGCCCCACACGCGTCAGAATCGTGCCCGTGATCGCATCCGCAACCAGGGCTGACAGGAAGGTCTTGCTCGGCCGAGTCGCCCCGAACCAGCGGCGCTCCCGCGCGGACAGGACGGAGAATACGGCAAAGTAGAGCAGCATCAAAAAGCTGAATGTGTAGAGAGCATTATTGTTCGTCGCTAAACCAAAACGCGACCAACCGATCCACAATAGGAGCAGCGTTTCAGCGACCATCGCGACACCCAGCACCACCGACACGGTGATGAAGCCACCGATGTTCCACGTCTCCGGTGTCTGCGACGGCCGAACGTGGTCGGTGGCCAGGGAGATCTTCGCGAAATCCGTCATGAAGACCAGCAGCAGCATGGCGAAGGCGGAAACGACGAACTTGCCGGTCACCACGAACGCGATGGCCACAAAGGCCGCCTTCAGGATCGTCCGGCTTATCTTGTTGATGATCCAGGTCAGAATGCGCTGGTAGATCGTCCGCCCCTGCTCCACCAGCGCCACGATATTCGTCAGCCCCGGTTCGGTCAGCACTACGCTCGCGGCACCCTTGGCCACGTCGGTCGCGGTGCTGACGGCGATGCCCACTTCAGCCTGGCGTAGCGCCGGCGCATCGTTGACCCCGTCCCCCGTCATGCCGGCAACGTGCCCCGCGGCCTGCAGGTGCTGCACGACGATGTATTTGTCCTCCGGATACACCTCGGCGAATCCATCGGCACCCGCCAACAGGTCCACCGCCTTGTTGCCGGCCAGGGCGCCGGCGGCCTTCAGCTCGGCCACGCGCCGGATGTTGGGCAACCCGACCCCCTGGCCGATCTCGCGCGCCACCGGCAGTGCATCGCCGGTGAGCATCTTTACCGGAACGCCCAAATTCCGGAGTTCAGCGATCAGTTGCTTGGCATCCGGCCGAGGCGGATCGTAGAGGGACACCAATCCGACCAAGGCCAGGGCGCCCGTCTCGGGGCCGCGTGCGACGGCCAGCGTGCGATACCCCTTGGCGGCCGACGCGCCGACGCGCGCCTCCAATGCCTCGATCGCCTGGGGTTGGAGTCCGCAGGTCTCGGCGATGGTGCGCACAGCGCCTTTAATCACGCGAAAACGCTTCCCGTCTTGCTCGACTACCGCTTCCGTCCGCCGGTTTTTCGCATCGAATGGCGTGAACGAGACCGGCGTGACTTTAGAAAAGTCGTCGAAGACGTGCCCCGCCTTTGCCGCGGCCAGGAACGCGAGGTCAATCGGATCCTGGTTGGCCTCCTGCGAGGCAAGCGCACCGTCGAACATCACGTCGGCTTCCGTTGCGCGCTCCAGTGCGATCACGCCGGTGACGGCAAGTTGATTCATTGTGATCGTGCCCGTCTTGTCCACGCAGAGCACGTCCATCGTGGCGGCATCCTCCACGGCGCTCAGGCGCGTGACCAGCACGCCGCGCTTGGCCAACTCCCCCGAGCCGACAGCCATGCTAACCGTGAACATGACGGGCAGCGCGACCGGCACTGCACTCATCAGCAGGACCAACATGAGCGGGATCATTTCCATGAGTGGTGCGCCGCGGATCAGCGACAGCACTACTACAATGCAGAGCAGCACGCCGACGATGACGAAGAGCCAGCGGACGACCTTGGCCACGACCGCTTCGATATGAAGCTTTGGGCGCGCCTCCTGCACGAGTTCCGTAGTGCGGCCAAAATAGGTCTTCGCCCCGGTCAGCATGACCACGCCGTTGCCTTCGCCCCGGCGGACGACCGACCCCGACGAGAGCACGTCGCCGAATGCCTTGTCCGCGTCCTTCGATTCACCGGTGAGCGCCGACTGGTCCACGCTCAACGCTCCCGTGAGGAGCTTCACGTCCGCCGGAATGATGTCGCCCGGTCGCACGCGAACGATATCGCCGGGAACCAGTTCCCGGGCCGGAATGACCTGCCAGTTCGAATCGCGCCGGACACGCGCACTGACCTGCAATCGCCGGCGCAGTGCCTGGACGACCCCGGCGGCTCGGCGCTCCTGCATAAAGCTCAACACGGCGTTGATCACCAACAGGGCGCCCACCACTGCGAAATCGGAGAATTTCCCGAGCACCGCCGACAGCACCATGATCAGTTCGAGCATCCACGCCGAGATTCCCCAGAATTTACGAAGGAATCTGCGCAGCGGATGCCCTTTCTGCTCGGCGACTTCGTTGTAGCCGTTCTCCTTCCGGCGGCTGTCCACTTCGGCACGCGTCAGCCCGGTCTCGGGATTGACTTTGAGCGCGGCAAGTGTGTCGGGAACCGACGCGGAAGCGATGTCAGGGGGGTCGGCGTTTGCTGCCTTCCGAGGCGCCGGCCGGGTCTCGGGTTTATTTCGCGTCGTTTGCATTGCGCACATTCTCTGCGGCGCTCGGCCCGGAACCAGCCAGGATACACGCGCCCTTCGCGACGGGCTTACTGCTCACGGAGATCATAGGCGCGCCGTGCCGCCGTGCGCGTGCAGAGTAGCCCCCGCCCCGGGATTCGCCGAAGCTCCGGTCCAGTCATCGCTGATCTATGTGCTCACGCACTGCTTGGATAAACGCCCGGTCCGTACCCGTCAAATCACCGCTGCGTGCCCGTACTGTTCCACCGCGATCCGCCACGGAGATAACCGCGGAATGATCGATGGTGTGATCCGCGAGTTCACGGTAGCGAATGCCGAGAGCGGCGGCTAGTCCTCCCCGATGACGTCCCGGAGCACCGCAGCGTGGTTGAGCGCCGGGTTTAGCGCGCCGTAGAGAAGCGTCACCGGCTGTTGCTTGGCGCGTTGTCGCAGCACTTCCAACTCCGTCGCCTGATCGCGCAGCTCCACGCGATACCGCTGGCAAAACTCGCTCCAGCGTTCCGGATCATGTTGAAACCACTTCCGCAGCGCTGTGCTGGGCGCCAACTCGCGCGCCCACGCGTCGAGTAGCGCCTGCTTCTTCTTGATGCCCCGCGGCCACAGTCGATCCACCAATACTCGAAATCCATCGGCGGGATCCGGCGCGTCATAGATCCGCTTGATCCGGACGCTCGGCACGGTGACGGTCATTCGCCCGGCTTCGAACTCATGCAGATAGCACGCGGGCGAGCTGTACTCGATGGGTTCGCTCTCATGCTCCACCGGGGCCGGTGTCTTGAGCTTGCGCGAGGCAGTCATTGCGATGTCCTCCTTAGCGGCACTCTGGCTGCGCCTACACGGACTGAGTCCGCTGGTCGTATTCGCAGCAGCACATCAGAGGCGCGTCTTGGCAAGCAGTGCCTTCACTTCCCGCAATGGCCGTGCGTTCAGCACATCCTTCGCGCGCAACCACCCTCTACGTGCCTGACGAACACCGCCCGCAAGATCAGACAACTCTGCTCCAGAGTGGGCGTCGCTGGCAACACTGACCAGCACGCCGTGTTCGTGCGCGGCCTTGCATAGGATGTCGTCCATATCCAGACGTGTGGGCTGGGAGTTGAGTTCCAGGAAGCAAGGACGGACGCGCGCCGCGGCGAGGACCTTGTCAAAGCTGACCGCGTAGGCCGCTCGTTCCCCCAGCAGTCGCCCCGTCGGATGGGCCAGGATCGAAGCGCATGGCCGCTCGAGCGCCCGCAATATCCGCGCCGTCTGCTTCGCTTCCGTCAAGTCGAAGTGACTATGGATGGCCACCACCACGACATCAAGCCGCCGCAGGATCGAGTCGGGCAGCGCCAAGCGTCCGTCTTCCAGGATGTCCACCTCTACGCCCTTGAGTACGACGAAATCCTCCAGGGTCTCATTCAATGCCTCGATCTCGTCGATCTGCAGCGCCAGGCGCTCGGCGTCCAGACCGTGCACCACGCCGAGATAGCGCGAGTGATCCGTGATCGCCATGAAATGCAGGTTCCGACCCTGTGCGGCCGCCACCATCTTCGACATCGACTCGCGCCCGTCGCTGGCGCTGGTATGGGCGTGCAGATCGCCCTGCAGATCCTTCAGCTCGATCAACGGCGCCAGTTCACCGCGCGCTGCTGCTTCAATCTCGCCTCGATTCTCTCGTAGCTCCGGAGCAATCCAGGCCAACCCAAGAGAAGTCAGGATCTCCTGCTCCGTCGCTCCCGCGATGCGCCGTCGCCCACGAAACAGGCCGTACTCATTAAGCTTCAACCCACGCTCCTGAGCCCGTTGCCGCAGTCGCACGCTATGCTCGCGACTGCCGGTTAGATAGTAGAGCGCGGCGCCGCCACTTTCTGGCGCGATCAGTCGCACATCGACCTGCATCCCGTTGCGAAGCACTGCCGTGCAGCGCGTGGGCCCGGCCGCAGACAGAACGCGCATATCGGGGTAGCGGCGCAACGCGCCCGCCAAGTCGACCTTGCCGCGCGCACAGACGACAAGATCCAGATCCCCGACCGTATCGCGTCCGCGTCGGTAGCTACCGGCAATCTCCACCTGCGTTACGCCCGCTATAGACTGCAGGAAAGCGCGCAACGGTTCGGCATATTGTGAGGCCACGGACCACAGCCAGCGCTTCGGCGCGCTCTCTGCAGTCGCCAAGGCCTGCCGCAAACGTTGTTGCAATGCGGGACCAAAGCCCCGCAGCCGCTGGAGCCGGCCGTCAGCCAGCGCGCGCTTCAAATCATCCTTGCCCGTGATACCAAGCGCGGTATGCAAGGCGCGCACTCGTATCGGTCCCAGCCCCGGCAGCTGCAGCAGCGTACGCAGTCCCGCCGGAACCTGTGAGCTGAGCTGCTGCAGCGAACGCAGCTTTCCGGTACGAAGCAGTTCGTCAATCTTAGCGGCCAGATCTGGCCCAATCCCGGGAAGTTGATCCAGCTCATCGGTGCCACTGAATTCGGACAACGCCCGTGGCAGCGTGCGTACGATCTGCGCCGCGCGCTGATAGGCTCGGACCCGAAACCGGTTGTCCCCATTGATCGCCAACAGATCAGCCATTTCTTCGAACGCCGCCGCCACCTCTTCATTGGGCAATGGCGCCGAGCGCTGTGAGCGTCGCGGTACCGCGACAGATTCCCCACCCATTGGTTCGCCTCCTCGGATCGGCGTAGCCACTCTAGATAAGGCCTGCCGCAGAATGCATGCGTAGATACCGCAACGTGAAACGTCTTCCATGATGGCAACTCGGAACTCTTGCGAGTATCCAAACGCGGTGGCAATTACCTATCGACAACACCTGCCGCGGCGAAATCGAGCGCACATTGGCGAAATCGAGCGCATATTTAGCTCGACCTGCGCGGATACGAGGGCCAGACTGCGCAAGAAGCACATACGCCGGGTCGCGAATAGAGCAGCGCGAGGTTCGTGCGCTCTCGCAACGGTCTTCCGGATACCTATCCACTTGGACTTTGAGGCGGCTCACCACCATGATTGGGGACACACGCTATGTGCTCGCGAAACTGGCGTGGATGCGTTCGGAGAAAATCTGGCCGAACGGCCTCAGGTATCTGTGGACCGACGCCTTTGGCGTCATCCTGCTCGCTTCGCTCTGCACAGAACTGGGCGAGCAGCGATATCTCGAGGAAGCGGAGCGGATTGTTGCTGAAGTCGAACGCGTGCTGGGGCGCCCCCGCGGCATTCGAATCGGCGAAGCCCCCGAGCGCGATGGTCAGTATTTCCATTACCTGTCCATGTGGCTGTATGCACTGTCCGTCCTCGGCCGTCATCTTCCGGAATACAAACGCAAGGGGGTGGCGCTCGTGCGCGATATTCATGATGCCTTTGTCGTGCCGAGCCGTGGCGTCGTCTGGAAGATGACCGAGGACTTGAGTGGCCCTTATCCGGGCAGCGGGTTCGGCGCACTCGATGCTTTCGACGGTTACGTGGCCTACCGACTCCTTGATGAGCGGACGCTGTCGCGGGAAATCGCCGATATGCGCATGCTTATCGATCGATCAGCTCCTGATCTCATGATCACTCAGGATCTGGGCCTGGGCATGATGCTGTGGATGACCCAGTTCTTTCCCGAAGAGAGCTGGGCGAAGAGCCAAAGGACGCGTTGCCTGGCCATGTTGGACCGGATGTGGATGCAGGGTGGCTATTTTTGCCGCGAGCCCGGTGCTCATGATGTCAAGTTTGCCTTCACGAATTACGGTGTCTCGGTCGGATTGCAAGCGGCGAACACGATGTCAGAGCGCGTTCGGCGTCTCAATGCATTCTTCGACACCTACCGTTCAGGAGACGAGTACGATCGGGAAGCCATTACCCACGTCATGGCCTGCAGCTCACATTTTCCGGGCTACCTCTTGCGCAGCTTTGGCTGACAGGGCCATGCGTCGCAGCTGTCGACCAGAGTACGAATGCCGCTCGATATGCGCACACCATAGATTGGCTGTTCATGGTCCAGTTCGCCGAGTAGTCGCGGAGACGAAGGCAAGGTCATGATTTGCTCGCGGCAATCGTGGCGGCGATGCTGGACAGAAAGTCTCGCTGAACGTCCGCCATAATCAGCGTGCCGTGCCTGCGCGAATCAGCAAGATCGAGCTGCACCATTGATGCCCAGTCCTCCCTTGCTCCACTCTCACCCCGGACTGGTGACCAGCTTCACGCAAACGGCGCGACATACGCGCACCTGGGCAGCGACGCGGTTCCTAAGAACCTGCTGATCACCGCATCCTCGAATTCATGGTGATGGTCTCGCCCCACCGAACGCTCGAGCGGATCCTTGCGCCATGCCCGCGTAGCGGCTCCACGGCGCGCTCGAGCTGACGTTGCCGCTGCTCGATAAACTCATGAATGCCTTCTTCGACATCGCGGGTGGCGAAGCGTCCCGGACGGGCGACTTCCACGTCAAAGATGCAGTGGAATAACTCCAGCTCCGCATTCAACGCCGAAGCCGAATGCATCGCTTTGTCGATCGCGCTCGGTTCGCTCCCGCCGGGCGAGGCAACCGCAAACATGACGTGACTCCATGCCATCGCTGCCCCTCTTCGCCCCCAGCTTTTGCACCGCGCGAGATTCCGGCACAGCTCTACCACGGATCATCGAATTCTATGCGTTCAACTGAGAGATTCTTGTTCGGATCGGTCTATCAATTCATCAGTGCAAGTCCTTATGGCGGCAGTCTCGGCCGAGACTCAGGATTGGATCTGTGAGGAAATCAGCACGCTCGTCCATACGTGGGTCCCGCCGGATTGGCCAAGGGAGAAAGCTTTGGCGGCGACCGGATGAATTCCATAGCCACAGCCGCTCATAGCTCACAGGATGCCCGCCCGATCGCGGCCGGGGCGGTGCTGCAAGTTGTGAACGCTCTTTATTCAGAACTGCATCGCGCAGAGCCTGACGAGGGCGCGGTCGGCTTGAACAGTCACCTCGAGCGCGATCTAGGGTTTGACAGCCTCGGGCGCGTCGAGCTGGTCCTGCGGTTGGAGCGCGAATTCAACGTGCGCCTGCCCGATACGATGGCCGGTTCGGCCGAGACGGTCGCGGATCTGTTAGGTTTGGTCAAGTGCGCTGCGGCAGCCGGCGTGCTCCCCAATCATCCAAGTGGAGCGACCGCGCCCGCCGAGGTGGCTCTGGCGCCTCGCCCGCGATTCAGTACGCCCGGCACAGCGTGCACGCTCATCGATGTATTGGAATGGCATGCCCAGCAGCATCCAGACGCCATTCACGCCATCGTGCTCGATGGCGAGCCACCGCGCTCAGTGACTTACGCGCAGCTGCGAGAGGCCGCGCAGGGAGTGGCCGGAGCATTGCAGCGTGCCGCGGTGCAGCCGGGCGCGACGGTCGCACTGATGTTGCCGACAGGGGCCGAATACCTGTACTCGTTCTTCGGTGTCCTGCTCGCCGGCGCCGTTCCCGTGCCGATTTATCCACCCACGCGACCGTCCCAGATCGAGGAGCACGTCCATCGCTATGCGGGCGTTCTCGTCAATGCGGCCGCCGAGGTGTTGATCACGATCCCCGAAGCACGAGCGGTGGCGCATCTGCTCCGTGGGAGAGTTCCGAGTCTGCGGCATGTCTGGTCGGTCGCCGAGCTGACGCAAGCTCAACCCTTCCAGCCGCCTCCCAATCCGCCCTCTGCGGATTCGATCGCCATGTTGCAGTACACCTCCGGCAGCACGGGATCACCGAAGGGAGTCGTGCTCACGCATGCCAATCTCCTCGCCAACATCCGAGCGATCGGCAAGCTGATCCGTCCCAATGAGTCCGATATTTTCGTCAGCTGGCTGCCCCTCTATCACGACATGGGTCTGATCGGCGCGTGGCTCGGATCGCTGTATTTCGGCTGCTTACTGGTGATCATGCCCCCCACGGCCTTTCTCGCACGGCCGGCACGCTGGTTGCAAACCATTCAGCAGTATCACGGCACCCTGACGGCCTCGCCGAACTTCGGCTACGAGCTGTGTGCACGACGACTGGCCGATCAAGATCTCGCGGGGCTCGACTTGTCCTCATTGCGAGTCGCGTTCAACGGCGCCGAGCCGATCGATCCCGATACCCTGGAGCGATTTGCAAGGCGCTTCGCGCCCTACGGATATCGATCAGAGGTCATGACACCCGTGTACGGCCTGGCCGAAGCTGCCGTGGGGTTAACTTTCCCACCGCTAGGGCGCGGCCCGATCGTCGACAGTGTCGATCGCGCGGACATGACGACGCGCGGGCGAGCGGTTTCGACACCACAGGCTGCACCCAACGCACTTCGATTCGTCTCCTGCGGACAACCGCTGCCTGGATACCGCGTGCGTATTATTGACGAGGCCGGCTCGGTGCTCCCTGAGCGGATCGAGGGTACGCTGCAATTCACCGGTCCGTCCGCAACCAGCGGCTATTATCACAATCCAGATGCCACCGCGCGACTGCTGAGCGGAGAATGGCGGGATACTGGTGATCGCGCGTACATCGCCGCCGGTGAGCTTTATATCACTGGCCGCGTCAAGGACATCATCATTCGGCGTGGGCGGCACATTTATCCGGACGAGATTGAAGGCGCGGTGGGCGAACTCGAGGATGTGCGTAAAGGCTGTGTGGTAGCGTTTGGTACCAAAGAACCCAGCACGGCAACGGAGAAGCTCATTGTGCTGGCCGAGACCCGCGTCACCGACTTGATGATGCACTCACAGCTCAAGCAACGCATCAACGAGCGCGTCGTGGATTGCATCGGCGAGCCGCCGGAAGAAGTCGTGCTCGTCCCGCCCCACACGGTACTCAAGACCTCAAGCGGCAAGCTGCGGCGGGCGGCCACTCGCGCCGCCTACGAGGAGCATTCCCTCGGTCGCGCACCCTCACGGCCCTGGGTGCAGATGCTGCGCCTGGCGATCGAAGCTGCTCTGGCCCCACTAGGCCGTGGTCTACAGGTCGGAACGCGCACGGTATATGGCCTGTATGCCTGGGCTGTCCTCTTCGTGATCGGTGTGCCGGCCGGATTGCTGATCGCGCTGCAGGGGGATCAAGCTCGCGCCTGGCATCTGACTCATCGCGCCGCTAGCTGGCTCGTCCGTGCCTGGCGAATCCCTTTCTCGGTGAAATGGGAGACGCCGATGGATCTGCCCGTACCGCACGTCATTGCGGCCAACCATTGCAGCTATTTGGATAGTATCTTCATCGCTTCTCTTCTGCCCGATCCACATATCGTGGTCGCAAAAGCCGAGCTACATCATGTGCCGGTATTTCGCAGCTACCTGGACAAGCTGGGGATCATATTCGTCGACCGTTCCGCCCCGGAACGGCGCCTGCTCGAGGTAGAGCAGATGAAGAATGCGCTCGCCCGCGGACGTTCCGTGATTATTTTCCCCGAAGGTACCTTTACGTCCGGCACCGGCCTGCGTCCCTTTCACCTCGGAGCATTTGAGATCGCCGTCGCCTCTGGCGCGCCTGTCATTCCTCTCACCCTACGCGGCACGCGTTCGGTGCTGCGCGATGGCCAGCGGCTGCCCCGCCGGCTCCCCGTCGAGGCCGTCGTCGGTGCCGCCCTCACCGCGCAAGCCGGCGAGCATGCGTTCGACGCAGCCGTGCGCCTGCGCGACGCGACTCGCGCCCAAGTCCTTCATCACTGCGGCGAGCCCGATCTACGCTAGCTCGGCGCATCTATAAAGCCTTTGTCCCACGGTTCGAACTGCGGCGATTACGCATTGTCGTTCGACAACGCGGCGTGTATTCGTATCTTAGCTGCGGCTGACGGTATATCACGGCAGTCGCACGGCATTCGAGCTTGCTGATTGAACAGGTCTTCATTTGGAGAACGTCGGACGATGAAATTGCCCTTGCAGATCACTTTCCGCCACATGCAACCCTCGGCCGCTCTTGAAACCCGGATTCGGGAGCTCGTGTCGCGACTCGACAAATTCAGCGGGCAGATCATGCGCTGTCGCGTCGTCGTCGAGGCTCCACACCAACACAGCCATCAGGGAGCGTTATTCGACATTCGACTCGACATTACCGTTCCCAATGACGAGATTGCCATCCGACGAGCGCACCCCGTAGACCATTCGCACGAGGACCCATTTGTCGCTCTGCGCGATGCCTTCCGCGCGGCCCGCCGCAAGCTCGAAGACTACGAGAGGAGACGGCGACTGGACGTGAAATTTCACGCTCCGCCGATGCAAGGACGAATTTGCGAACTTCATCCGGAGCGCGGCTTCGGGCGCATCGAGACCGATGATGGTCGCCTCATCTACTTCCATCCTCACAGTGTCCACGGTGGAACATTCGATAAATTGACCACAGGAATGACAGTCCGCTTTGACGAAGAGGCCGGAGATATGGGACCCCAGGCGAGCACCGTACACGTCGTCTCGTGAAGTGCATGGCTCGACGACAGAACGTCGGTACCGGATGCATATGGCAGATCGGGCCCCGGCCCTGATTGGAATTCGCCGACGGCTCGCCGATACCCGTCTCCTCCAAGAGGTGCGGATCGCGCTGTCTCGCCGCGATGTCGGATATGAGGTTCGCGTCATTCGCTGATGCAGTGACCGCCAATGTGTGGCTGAACGCGCTGCTCGTACTGGAGTTGGCGGCAAATCTGCATGAGTAAGGAGCAGATGTTCATCTACGACAGCGCTATCATTGGCTCGGGCATCTGTCAGCGACCGCTGACTCATCTCTGCTCTTCGACGGGTCCGCCCTCTTGCCGGAAGCCAACAGGGGAAGGTCGGCCTTCAACGGCCGCTCGGCATGTCCGCTTGTTGGCTGCCAGCGATGGGCGAGTCTCGACCCTTCTGGGACGTTCGAAAGGTCTGGTTTCCGCAATCAAGCTGATGCCAGCCCCTGGCGCGTGGGCAATCTTGACAGGATCAGCGTTGCATACTGCCAGTCGTGAAACGAAATTGGCACCTGTTATAATGCGTCGGGTCACACCTATCAGCAAACGGCAATCAGGGAGGGCTCCGATGTTTGCAAGAATCCCGCGTTTCGTCGTCATCGCCGCACCCGCATTTTTCGCCCTGACCATGGCAAGCTCGGCAAACGCCGCCGGCGCCGCCTGCCCGACGCTGAAATGTGTTTCTTGTCAAAAGCAGTGCTACAAGGCTTACCAAAGAGAGATTTTTTCAAAAAATTACAATCCCTCGACATTACCAATCTATAAAAAGCAATATAGGCAATGCATGAAAGGCTGCCTAACAAAATGAGTTAGTGAGAACCGGGATGCGCGCGAGCGTCCGTCTTGGAGCCTGCTGAATGCAAGGCCGAAAGGAGAAGTTGGCCGACTAGAAACTTGCCAACAGCCGAGGGGCTGTCAGGCAAACGCTAAGACGTCTCTGCGTGGGACGCGCGCGCTATGCACGCGAACCGAGGCGTGAACACGTTGGGACGGCGGAGACTATCGGCAGCTTTCCACCCAACGCAGACCTTCAGATCGTCCTTAACAAAGCCCAAACAGCGGCAATTGGCCCGAAGCGGGCGGGCGCGGCGGCATGCGAACAGTCCAGCGTGCGGTAGCGTAGAAGTGGCGGGCCACGCCCGACGATGATGAGCACTACGTCTACGCTGTAGCACTATGAAGGGCCCACTTGAGCGGCCGGCGGTCGCCCATCTGTGCGCTAGCGCACTGACCGGCTGGCAGCTGGGGTAGTCTACTAGCGCACCACAATGAAAACCTCACACGACCGAGTCGCATCCCATAACTCGGGCATTCAATTCCATGTCCTTAATAGAGAATCACCATGAAACTGAAAACCTTGATGGCCATCACTGGCCTGACACTCCTCGCTCTCATCGCGAGCGCCCCGTCCTTCGCTCGCACCAAGGCGGAGATTGACGCGAGCGCCGACAAGGCTATCGCGAGCTTCTACACGCTCAACCCGCAGAACAGGGAGCTGGCCAATAAGGCAGCGGGCATATTGATCTTTGGCCGAGTGACCAAGGGCGGTGCTGGCGTCGCAGGCGAGTTTGGCGAGGGCACCCTGCGGGTCAACGGCAAGACTGTCGATTACTACAGCGTCGGGTCTGCCTCGGTCGGCCTCACGCTCGGTGTCGCTGAGCACAGCGAGGTGATCCTGTTCATGACGCGCGACGCGCTCGACAAGTTCACGAAGAGCGGGGATTGGTCTGTCGGCGCGGACACGTCCATTGCCCTCGTGTCGAAGGGTGCGGGGGGCCAATACGACACCGCTACTCTGGGAAAGCCGATTCTCGGCTTTATCTTCCATGAAAAGGGCCTGCTCGGAGACCTCTCGTTCGAGGGCTCGAAGATCACGAAGATCAAGAATTAAGACTGAGCATCGCCCGCCGGGGCGCGGTATCGCGCCCCAACGGTGATGATTCTAGAGATAGGGCACCATCAGGGCGTGCAGCGTATTTCCAGGGAGCGCAAGGCGGGCGATGATTATGGTGCATACCCCCACGCGCAGAAAACCACCAGGTCTGCCCGCCGACGTTCCGGTCAGGAATTGCATCCTCGGCGCCCTCCTCGCCACGGAATACGAGCAGCTGCTGCCCAAGCTTGAGCACGTGACATTGGCACGAGGTGAGATCGTTCATCGGGCGGATCAGGAAATCGAGGCAGTGTACTTTCCCGAAGAAGCCGTGGTCGCCATGGTCGACAGCATGGACAATGGCCGCACGCTCGAAGTGGGCATGATCGGGCGGGAAGGTATCGTCGGCATCAATGTTGTCCTGGGCGGTGTCGTCACGTCCGATAGGGCGATCGTGCAGTTCGCGGGCGGTGCGATGAGAATGAAGTCGAGAGACTTGAAGAATGAATTGCGTTTTCGCAACGCACTCCAGCGGCTGCTTCTGGCCTACGCGCGGACGTTTCTTGCGGTGATCAGCCAGTCGGTGGCCTGCTGCCAATACCACAGCGTAGAGCAGCGCCTAGCGCGCTGGCTGCTCATCATGAATGATTATGCCGGCTTCCGGGAGTTTCCGATGGACCACAAATCCATCGCCCTCATGCTGGGGGTGCGTCGCGAGGGCATCAGCGAGGCCGCCAGCAAGCTTCAGGCGGGCGCCTTGATCAGCTATCGCCGCGGCCGCATAAGCGTTCTCGACGGGCCACGCTTGGCGAAGAGAGCCTGCGAGTGCTATCGATACATAAGGCAGCAATACCGGCAGCTGCACGGCGATCTGCCACGATTGTTGTCCCGGAACTGACATTTTCACGCCACACTACAGTCGCTTGGAAACCAACCCTGCCCGCGATCGATCCTCCGCCCCGAAGGCGCAAACGAACCGCAGTGCAACGGCTGCCATTCCGCACGCGAGCTGCGCAAATGGCGATTCACCATGATGACCGGCGTGAACACGCTCTACGCCGCCCGCATGAGCCATCCCGGATTCGCACGCCTCGACTTTTCGGCGCTCAAGCTTGCAGCGGCCGGAGGGATGGCGCTGCATCCGAGTGTTGCCGAGAAGTGGCGTGGCGTGCGATCACGGGACACCCTCTGGTCGAAGGTTACGGGCTGACGGAAGCCTCAACCGTGGTGGCCTGCAACTCTTACGAGGCGCCGGCCCTGGGATCAGTCGGCTTACCTTTACCCTCGACAGAGATCAGCATCCGTGATGGCGACGTCGAATTGCCGGCAGGGGAAAGTGGCGAGCTCTGTGTGCGCGGCCCTCAGGTGATGCGCGGCGACTGGAATCGGCCCGACGGCCATGGTGCTCTCGGCGGATTTGTGGCTACGCACCGGCGACATTGCCATCCTCGACGCCAGCGGCGTGCATCGTATCGTCGATCGCAAGAAGGACCTGATCATCGTCTCGGCTTTCAAGGTGTTTTCCAATGAAATCGAGACCGTAGTCGCCGAGCATCCGGCCGTGCCCGAATGCGGTTGCATCGGCGTCCCGGATGCCCGCTCAGGCCAGGCGGTCAAGGTATTTGTCGTGTTGCGCGAGGGCAGCTCGCTCGAGCAAGACGATTTGCTGCAGCACTGCCGCGAGTGGTTGACCGGCTACAAGGTCCCAAAATTCCTCGAGTTTCGTCCCACGCTGCCGAAGACCAACGTTAGCAAGGTATTGCGCCGCGCGCTGGTCGAGGAGGAGTCTTCGCGCGCCGCCTAATCAGCGCCCAATCAGCAGCTGCAGGCTGCGCCGTAGCCGGACGCCGTAGGGCGGCCGTAGGGCGGCCGCAGGCCGACCAGGCCGGCTACGTCGAATCGCGTCTGTCGAAACACCGCGCGGGCATGGCTGAAGCGGTGAAAGCCATGCTCGCCATGATAGGCGCCCATGCCGCTCGCGCCGATGCCGCCGAAGGGCAGCTCTTCCGCGAGAGAATGTACGGCCACATCGTTCACACTCACGCGTCCGGAGCGCGTACGGGCCAGGACTTCCCGTTCCTCATCACGATCGGTCCCAAAATAATACAACGCCAAGGGCCTGGCGCGACCGTTCACCTCGCCAATGACTTCATCCATTCGGTCATAGGCGCACACCGGCAGCAACGGCGCAAAGATCTCATGCTGCATGACGCTCATATCCGCCGTGGCACCGAGTATCAGTGCCGGGCTGACCAATCGCCGCTCGCCATCGGCTGCCATCGGCCATTGGCTCCCCGCCCGACGCCTCCGATTCCGGAAACATCCGATAACTCTCGCTCATGACCGCGCGCATCGCAGTGCTTAGGCTAGCGCCCCGGGTTGCATGAACCCATTCCTGGGTTGGAGAACGAACGGGCGCAATACCGTCGCGCGGCTTAAAGTCCAGGTGACAATCGTACCCTTCGGGGGCATCCTGCGGCCACGCCCGCCGTCACCTCGTGTCTGCGGCGCTGCGTAACCACCAGCTACATAACTTTAGGGAGAACGAACCTTATGAAGACTGAGCTGCCGAAGTTCCTGCTCGCGGCCGCGTTGATGCTCTTTTCCGCGATTGCCGCGGCGGAGGAAGCTCGCCCGTACACGGAAGGTCCGGTGACGCATGTCTCGTACCTCAGGACCAAGCCGGGTATGTTCGATGCCTACCTGAAGTGGCTTGCGACGGACTACAAGCAGCTGATGGAGGAATCTAAGAAGCAGGGAATTGTTCTCGACTACAAGGTTTACGAAACGAACGAGGCCCATAATCCGAGCGAACCGGACCTCATCTTGTTCGTCGTCTATAAGAACATGGCGGCATTGGATAGTCTTTACGAGCGTATGGAACCGGTGGCCGCCAAGGCATTTGGCACGCGCCAGCAGCGGAGCGAGGCTGCGATCAGTCGTGAGGCGATGCGGGAAGTGATTGGCGATCGATTCATTCGCGAGTTGATTCTGAAGTAGATCGCACCGCCGTTTGGTTGCACCGGTCGGGTGGTTCTTGGCAGATCCACCCGTCTCGTGCGACTGCAGCCTATTGCGGGGTGCGCTCATATAATGAGGGGGCGACCCGTGCTACCGGCGCCGCGGGCGTTGCGCGAAGTGGCTGACCTACGCCGATGATGCCGCCTGCACGGCGCGCCGGAATTCAAGCGGCGAACTGATATTCGAGAAAGCCTCCTTGGTCCCGCCAGTGCCGGTTACCACGATAGAGCCGCAGCCAAAGATTCGTGCCATGATTCCCTGCGTTACGGCGACGGCCTCGACCTTTGATAGCAGCAATTCGAGCGTTCGCCGGCGCAAAACCCCAACTTTGATGATGACCCGCTTGTTGGTGACTGCGAATTCGGAGGATATGAAAACGAAATATTTCAGCAGTCCGAGAATGATCGCGATAAGGAACAAGAAGCCAGCAATGCCGTTTGCCCCGTAAACAAGCAGAAATATGGCGACCACTGCAAAAATAATGGGCCACGCAAAGACGATTGGGTGGAGCCGAGTCCGAAATGTCACCGTTTCATTCGGAATCAGGCTCTTGTCGATATAACTCATTTGTCCCCCTTCACAGCATTTATGCTATTCGCGGAGACGCCGTCTGTTGCTACCAGGCTATCTCTAGCAAATTCGCATTTGCTTCGCGAGGGTCGCCACGTTGGCCGATAAATCCTCGCGCCACCCGGCCCGCACGTGCACGGCGAATTCCCGACGGCCATCAGTTTAGGTGGCCAGCCTTCGCTTTGCATTTTTTGGTACGCCACCAGGGCTCCGACACTCACCTGTGCTCCGCAATTATTCGACACAGGGATCAATCAGTCGCTCGTGAGCTCTGCTGCTGAGCATTATGGCACGATTGAACGATACCGAGGGTCGTAAGGATCTTGATGCAGCTGACCGCCGAAACCCAGATCCAGGCTCTGATTCGTCGGATCGCGAACGAGAATCCTTTGTGGGGCGAGGAACGAATTGCCAAGGAGCTCCTCCTGAAGCCGGGCATTCGCGTGTCTCCGCTCACAGTGAGAAAGTACCTGCCGCCGCGCCCGATGGGCCGACCGAACCGTGACCTGCGCTGGTCGACATTTCTGCGCCTTCACGGCCACGCGGTCATTGCCTGCGATTTCTTTGTCGCCGTCACCGCCGCGCTGTACGGAGGCCAATGCTATCTGTGAACGGGTCATCGGCACCATTCGCCAAGAGCGCTTGGATTGGCTCATTCCATTGTCTGAATCGCATCCACGGTCAATCCTGAAGTCATGGATTTTCCACTACAACGCCGTGCGCCCGCATATGGCGCTGGGGCCACGTGTTCCTGATCCTCCGGCGGCAACGCAGCAGGACTTCGACCCCAAATCACGACATCGTTTGCGCGAGGGCGTTGCCGTGCGTGCCAGCGCCGTGTTGGGTGGGCTACATCATGAGTATTTTATGGCGCCCATGGTCGCGTAACCTAGTATTTGCGGATGACAGGCGGAGCGCCAGGTATCTTATCGCTCAGGCGACTCCTCATTCACGTTGGCAGTATTGACAGGATTCATGCGAGCTTCCAGCGCACCGAGTCGTTCCCGAAGCTTCTCGATCTGGTCCGGCCTCAGTCGTTCGGCGCAACCGGCTAAGATCCGCCGGCCGCGCGCAACGAGCGACTTGATAATGCGCGGGTCGGCGCACGTCGAAGCAATGTCATCAAGGGCGCGCAAGAGCCGCAGGCTGACCGCTATATCGGACGCCGAGTAGTGGCGGATTTGCTCAAATGCCGTGTCGAGAAGGCTCTCGGTCCCGATCCATGGAACAATGGCCCGGACGACGTGCGGTGGTTCGCAAAGCAGCGAAACCGGAGCGTTGCGGCTCACGAATCGGATCAGGATTCGGCCGAGCTGGTCGACACAGGTGATTGCGGTGCTCGGGTCGTTGACCGCGGAGGAAATCGCCTTGAGCGCGATGTCGACGATCTGGATTACACCGAACTCGACGTCCTGCTGCATCGTTCGCGTCGGTCCGATATCGAAAACCGAACGCAGTTCGTGGACACGCTCGGAATCGAGGCGCTCCTCGGGGGAAGCACCGAACAGCGCGACGCCCGCGGGCACGAAATGTCCGACCCGGCGGAGCAAGCGCACCCGCAACTTGAATTCCCGCGAAAGAGAGAGCAACCGTCCGGTGTCGACATAGCGGATGTAGCCTGAGACGACGCTGGCGACCAGAACCTCGCGCTTGTTGCCATCGAACGGCACGCCTTCCGGCTCATGGGTGTATCGCCGCGAGTCAGGCATGATGTCATCGATCACGCCCTCGGTTTCGCGCGCGATCCGATCGACGATGTGATTGACGCTAATCGCCTGCGAGATGTGATTAATGAAGAAGATCAACAATGCGACGCAGGCCACCGCGAGCAGCATGGCGCAGGTGACCGTGGCAATCGGAGCAAAGGGGCGTGGGACCGAGCGCGCGGCGGGCAATGCGGCCATGCAATAGGCAAAAGTGCCGAGAAAGATACCCAGCGTCCACTGGGTCACGCGATCCTTGACGAAACTCAGGAGGATTCGAGGAGAGAACTGCATTGACGCGAGCGTCAGCGTCATCAGAAGGATGGCGAAGACGATTGACACCACCGTCATGATCGACGCAGCGATCGTAGCGAGCACGATCTGGGCGACCTGGGGATCGGCATGGGACGGGAACAGGACGGTGGGAACCCAGGCGCTCAGCGCCGGGACAGTCTCCTCGAGCGACGAAAGCACGGCACCGAGAAGGCCGAGCGCGATGGAGATCAGGAGCGGCCGCACCAGAAAGCCGCCGCGCAGCGCATACATGGCGCTGCGGAGCAAGGGAAGCAATCGGTTCGTCACGACACGGTCACCCTCTGGAGCCGAACAGCAAATTGGCGACCCACTGGACCGGCCTCCACAAGGCGGGGGCGGTTTGCCGTCTGGGCGTGCCTCACGCTGGCGTTTGTGCAAGCCTAGGATATGCGCGCCGTCCCGTCGACTCCAGACAGACCGGCCGTGCAGAAGCAGAATTCCAAGGTTCGCTGGCGCGTCAATTGTCAGGTGGGCCGGAGGGCGGCTTTCTATCTATACAAAGATCAAATTCTCAAAACCGCTGAGATAGGCCCGTATAAAGCTGGGCCCGCGGTGCCACGCTGTTCAGGCTGAAATTGCCGCCGAAATCGAGCTGCCAGTTGGCGGTCAGTGCATAGGTCAGCGCTTCATCCAGGGTGTAGATCGGCCTTTCTCGCGCCTGAAACGACTGGGTGGTGAAGACTTCGGTATAGAAGGTCCAACGCTGGTGGAGCGGATGGCTGACATTGATCAGGAAGTCGAGGGCGCCGTGGTAGCCGCTTTCGGCGGTGTCTTTCAGATAGTCACCTTCCGGCATCACGATCACGGTGAAGCCGCCCGGCGCGCTGAAGCTGATGGGCAGGATCATGCCGCCTTCGACCCTGCCATTGCCGAGCCCGGACTGCGCCGTCGGCAGCTTGATATAGGGCAGGAACGCCACGGCGACAGCGCCGTGATCATCGCCAAGCACATTGATCTTCAGGCGCGCGAAGCTGTCACCCAATCCGGAGACCCTCGTCGTGTTCGCGGCGCTCTTGGTTACGACGGACTCATAGGGCGTGATCTGCAGCTCGGCGTCGATCGTGTTGGTCAGGCCCAACTTCAGAGTTGGATCGAACATGGTCCAGTCCTGGGTCTTGACGCCGTCGGTATCGCCGTAGCCGAACACCGCGATGTCGGTCTCGTATTGAAAATGGCCGGCGTCGACCGTATAGGGGCTATTGGCCTTCGGCGGTCGATCGGTGCTGAAGCTGCGCAAGAAAGCGTCGGGCGTTGGATTGAACAGTGTGTAGTCGCTCTTGTCCGGCGTCGCGTCGTCGGCGAACGCCGCGACTGCGAACGCCGACAGCATCAGAGCGAGCCCCACGCCAAGCGGCGCGCACGCGGGACAAGGACCTAGGCGCCCCCAATCCACCTCGCCGATGAGAGTGGCCCGGCCCTTGACCATCTTCCCCAAGCTCGCGGTGAGCGTGTGTTTCGCGGTGATCATTCGATGCGCCCCCTTATGCGTGGGACTCAACTATGCGTAGGAATGCGGCCGGTACTGGGGCCTGAAGTACTGCCCAGTCCAAGCCATTCCAATATGGCCGTCGATAAGAGCTCTGGAGCCCCGCGGACGCTCGTCGGCATGAGGTTTCGGTGACCGGAAATTCTCATGCCGATGGGGCACATCGAGCCGGTGTGCGAGTGGAAATTGCGTCGCTGCCGCATAATACTCGGGCACGTCACCGCGCCTTGGTCGGGCGGAAGCGGCTTTGGGGGTGTGGCAAATGACGTCGTTTGCTTACGGGCGAATTGCATTGTACCTCGCGGTCCTAGCCGTCCTCGCCCTGCCGCTCGGAGTCTACATCCACAAGGTTATGGAGAGCGTCGCGAGCCCACTGTCGCTCCTGTTCAGGCCGGTGGAATGCGCACCGATGAGCTGGAGCGCTTACACCCTACGTCTGATCGTCTTCAATGCCGTTGGCGCGCTGTTCTTATACGCAATTCAGCGCTGGCAGGGCTGGTTGCCACTCAATCCGGCGCACTTCGGTGGGGTCAGTCCGGACAGCGCATTCAACACTGCGGTTAGTTTTGCCTCCAACACCAGTTGGCAGAGCTATGCGGGCGAGACCACGCTGAGTTACTTGACGCAAATGCTGGGGATCAAACGGCAAGTCATACCCCGACACGAGCACCGCGCCGCTCAAGCAGGGTCGGCGCTACCGGCTGCAGTTCATCAACAGAAGCGCGACGATCATCCACTGCATCTGCACCGGCACAGCTTCGAGCTGCGCAGCCTCGGCGCACCAATTGCCGCCGCTCAGAATCCTGCGGCCAAAAGCATCCGCGGCATCATCAAAGATGTCGTGCTGGTCGGCGCTCAGACCCAGGCCGAGGTCGAATTCACCGCCACCAACCCCGGCGCCACGCTGTTTCACTGCCACCAGCAGAGCCATATGGATCTCGGCTTCATGATGCTCTTCAACTATGCCTGAGCGACCAACCGCGCTGCTGGGCCGCTGGCTCGCGTTGCTGGCGCTCGGCTGCTGGCCTGCGCTCGCTCTAGCCCAGGCCAATTACGAGATCCAGGTTTACGGTGCCGACATGGTGCCCGCGGACAACCTGATGGTGGAGTTGCACTCCAACTTCACCGTCGAAGGCCAGACGGACACCATCGATGGCGTGTATCCGACCAACCATCAGGAGCACGAGACGCTCGAACTCACCGAGGGCATAAACGGCTGGTCGGAGGTGGGTTTCTATGTCTTCACCAGCGAACAGGATGGCCGCGGCGTCCAGTGGGTCGGTGACCACATCCGCCCTCGCATCCGCGTACCCGAATCCTGGAACTGGCCGGTCGGCGTCAGCCTCTCCACCGAAGTTGGCTATCAGCGCGCCGTCTACTCCCCCGATACCTGGACCTGGGAGATTCGCCCCATCATCGACAAGGCCGTTGGCCGCTGGTACTTTGCCGTCAATCCCGCCCTCGAACGCACCTGGCACGGCCCCGACGTCAATCAAGGCCTTGGCTTCGCGCCCAGCCTCAAGATCAGCTACGACTTCACCCGCGTCGTCAGCGGCGGACTCGAGTACTATGCCGACTACGGCCGCCTCGGCGCCTTCGCCTCCGCCCACAACCAACAGCAGCAGATCTTCGCCGTCACCGACCTCAACGTCTCCCCGCTATGGGAGATCAACCTCGGCATTGGCGTCGGCGCCACTGCCGCTACCGACCACCTCATCGTCAAAGGCATTCTCGGCCGCCGTTTCGACTGGGGCCGGCGCTCCCCCATCGACTGAGCGCGGACCGGCCAAAGGTGCTGCTGGGCGACATTGATGACGCAGTTACGACGCCCCCGGCGTGTGCGCGCCAAAGTCCTCGCGCGGACTCGTGCACCTGAGCGTGTGTCCAATGCGGTTCGGATGGCCGCGAGGCAGACACGCTCGCGCGTATGCGCGCCGCGGCAAGGGCTACGCGCCAGTGCGATTTGCATCGGCGCTCAGGTCCGAGGGGTCCGACGCCTTGTCACACCACGCCCCACCGGGCCTTCTTCACCCGGCGTCCAGCGTCGCCCGAGTCGAGTCTCGATGTACGCGCGAATCATGCGTCGCACGACCTGCGAGGGGGTGAGGTCCTCCTGGGCACACAGCCGCTCGAACACCGCTTTCTTGCGCGGATCGATCAGGATCGTCAGACGAGCCGTGCGCTCTTCGAGCTGCACGACCTTGGGGCTCTTCATTTACATGTGAATTACATCGTAAGATAATAAAAGAATAATCCGAGTGGAATGATCGCGCAACGATCTTGCATCGCGGTCCGCCGGCGGGTTCCTCGCGCCAGCTCGGATCGCGATCGATGGATTGCCAGGAGGCCCCTTAAGGCCAGCTGCGAGAGAGGCGAATTGAGCCATTCGGTGCCGGATCGGTGATGTCGCTCGCGAGCCCTTACTGCTTGAGTCAACTGGCGGCGAGCGGTGTTGGACTATTGTTCGCGCTTGCGCCGATCGGAATTTTCGTCGCGCGCCGCCCGCTTGGAAGCCGGCTCACCTACGCGGCCTGCATGCTGATCTGTTCGGGGCTCGCAGGAGTTGCGCTCATCGCCCTGCTCACGCCAGGTCCGAGGATTGCGTCCATCGAGATCCCCGTCGGACTGCCACTCGGTCGAACCCTCCTGGGGTTCGATCCGTTGAGCGCCGCGTTCGCCGTCATTATCAACGTGACGAGCGCAATCATAAGTGGCTACGCGATCGGCTATGGTGCACACGCTCGCGAGCCTCTGCGGATCGTGCCGTTCTACCCGGCGTTCATCGCCGGCATGAATCTGGTGCTGCTGGCGCAGGATGCGTTTTCATTTCTCGTCGGCTGGGAATTTATGTCGCTCGCGTCCTGGGCGCTCGTGGTCAGCGAACACAATTCCGCGGAGAACCGGCGCGCAGCGCTCGTGTACCTCATTATGGCGACCGGTGGAGCGCTGGCGTTGCTGCTCGCGTTTGGCCTTCTGGCCGGTCCCGAGGGCGGTTACGCGTTCGATCAGATCCGACGGGCTGCTTCCTCCGGCGTCGGCTCGATCGTTATGATTCTCGCGCTGGTCGGTGCCGGGTCCAAGGCAGGTCTCGTTCCGCTGCACGCATGGCTGCCGCTCGCGCACCCTGCAGCGCCGAGCCACGTCTCGGCATTGATGAGCGGGGTCATGACGAAGGTTGCCGTGTACGGATTCGTGCGGCTCGTCTTCGACTTGTCCGGTCCGCCGTTATGGTGGTGGAGCATTCCGGTGCTACTCGCGGCGGGTATAACAGCTCTGCTGGGTGTTCTTTACGCATTGATGGAACACGACTTGAAGCGACTGCTGGCGTACCACACGGTCGAAAACATCGGAATCATCTTCATCGGTCTGGGCCTGTCGCTCGCGTTCAAGGCCGGCGGCTTGGGCTCGGCGGCCGCGCTGGCTCTCGTGGCCGCAATCTTCCACGTGTTCAACCATTCACTCTTCAAGAGTTTGCTGTTCCTCGGTTCTGGCGCCGTTCTTAACGCGACAGGGGAACGGGACATGGAACACATGGGCGGCCTGATCCACCGGATGCCCGTGACGGCGGTCGCGTTCCTCGCCGGTTGCATCGCCATTTCTGCGCTCCCGCCATTCAACGGCTTCGTGTCTGAGTGGCTCACATTCCAGGCCATTCTCCTGAGCCCGCAGCTGCCGCAGTGGGTCCCGAGGCTCCTGGTTCCCGCGATCGGCGCAACGCTCGCCTGTTCAGCGGCGCTTGCAGCAGCGTGCTTCGTCAAAGCGTTCGGAATGACGTTCCTGGGCCGTCCACGTTCCAGCGTTGCAACAACTGCACACGAGACGGATCGCTGGTCGCGAGCCGCCATGCTGGTATTCGCGGCGTTGTGCCTGCTCGCGGGGGTATTGCCGGGCTTCGTCATCGATAGCATCAGCCCCGTCACACAGATGGTCGTGGGGTCACGGCTTACGCCGCAGTCGGCGCTGCCCTGGTTCCGAATCATTCCAATCAACTCCGCACGCAGTGCCTACGACGGCCTGCTGCTATTTGTCATGATCCTGGTCGCCACCGCCGCCACCGCCCTTATCGTACGCCGATTTGCCTCGCATGCCTTGCGGCGGTCCCCGGCGTGGGACTGCGGATTCCGAGACGCGAGCCCCGCCACGCAGTACACCGCCGGCAGTTTCGCGCAGCCCATTCGGCGAGTGTTCGGAAGCGTCGTATTTCGCGCACGCGAACACGTTACTATGCCGAAGCCCGGGGATACCGCCGTGGCCAAGCTGCGTCTTGAATTTCACGATACGGTCTGGGAAGCGCTCTACCTGCCCGTGATCCATGTCTTCGAGGCGACGACCGATCGCCTCAATAAGTTGCAATTCCTGACCATCCGCAACTACCTCACCCTCGTATTTTCGGCGTTGGTATTGCTGCTGATCATTGTCGGGACCTTGCGATGATTCAGGCCTGGCTCACGCAGCTATCGCAAGTCGCCCTGGTGCTCGGGCTCGCACCGCTCCTGTCCGGAGTGACGCGCAAGATCAGAGCACGGCTCCTGCGCCGGCGGGGTCCGTCAGTCGTTCAGCCGTACCGTGACCTCCTGAAACTGATCCGCAAGGAGACGGTGGTTGCCGAGAATGCGTCGTGGCTGTTTCGCGCTGCGCCTTACGCCATCTTTGCCACGACATGGGTCGCCGCCACGCTGGTACCCACATTCGCCACCGGCCTCACGCTGAGCGGCGCCGCCGACCTGATCGTAATCGTCGCGCTCCTCGGTACCGCACGCTTTCTGCTCGCGCTCGCCGGACTCGATGTGGGCACAAGCTTTGGCGGAATTGGCTCCAGCCGCGAAATGATGTTCGCGTCGCTCGCGGAACCCGCGATGCTGATGGCCGTTTTCACACTCTCGCTCTTTGCGGGCTCCACCCAGCTCTCGTCGATCTCCACTTTCATGCTGGGACCGAACGCCGGCCTCAGCATCTCGATCGCACTCGCGTTGATTGCCCTCGTCATCGTGACGATCGGGGAAAATGCGCGAATCCCAGTCGACAACCCCGCCACTCACCTCGAGCTGACGATGGTGCACGAGGCAATGATTCTGGAATATTCCGGGCGGCATCTAGCCGTGATCGAGGCGGCCGCGTCACTGAAACTGCTGCTCTACCTTTCACTGATCGCGTGCGTGTTTGTTCCGTGGGGAACGGCCGCGTCGGGCGCTGGAGCCCTTGCATATGCCATCGGACTGGGCGCCTATGCGGCCAAGCTCGCGGCATTTGCGTTCTTCCTGGTTCTGTTCGAGACGGCCGTCGCCAAAATGCGGGTGTTTCGCGTGCCTGAGTTTCTGGGGGTGGCGCTCATGCTCGGTCTGCTCGGAACGATCCTGTTGTTCGTCTCGAGGGTACCGCGGTGAGCCCACTCGATAGCGATATTGCTCATCTCCTCGCGGGCTCCATGGTCCTCGTGAGCTTCCTGCTCCTCTATCAGGACCGGATGTTCGCGCTGCTCAATTTCTTTGCGATTCACGCCTGCGTGCTGGCGTGCTCCGTCGGCTGGCAGGCCTACATGCAGCGCGCGCCGCATCTGTTCATCACCGCGCTGATCGCCCTGTTGTTCAAAGGCGTGATCATTCCGGTCGCCTTGCATCGAATTGTCGTGCGTCTCGGGATTCATCGCACGATCGAGAACGTCGTGAACATCGGGCCGACGATGCTATTCGGCATCGCGTTGGTGGGGCTATCGATCGTCGTCATGTTGCCGGTGACCCAATCGGAAGGCGCGTTCGTGCGGGAGGATCTGGCCTTCGCACTCTCGGTCGTGCTGCTCGGATTCCTGATGATGGTCACGCGCCGCAATGCCGTCAGCCAGGTAATCGGATTCATGTCGCTCGAGAACGGTCTAGTGCTCGCTGCGAGCGGTGCCCGCGGAATGCCGCTCGTCGTCGAGATCAGCGTGGGATTCTCCGTCCTTATCGCATTCTTCGTCGTCGGCATCTTCTTGTTCCGAATTCGCGAGCGATTCGATACGGTCGATCTGCAGGCGCTCGATATGTCGCGAGGCGAATGAACATGAGCGTGTCGGTCGGAACGGCGGCCCTGACTGGACTGCTCGGCATCCCCAGTCTCGGCGCTCTGTTCCTGGTCGCCATCCCCAACTACCGAGTCGCGGCGCCCCTCAATGTGACCTTGTGCGCGCTCACGCTTGTGAGCGCCGCCTCACTTTACTCGCACCGCCCGGAGCCATCGCTCTATCTGCTCGTCGATGACGTCAACACGGTCTTTCTTATCGTTGGCGCACTTGTGGGCTTCACGACCAGTGTCTTCAGCGCTGGGTACATCGCGCACGAGTTGCAGACCCGTCGGCTCAGATTACGGGATTTGCGCTTCTATCACGCAATGTACCAGCTGCTGATGTTTGCGATGAATCTCGCGCTGGTGTCGAACAACATCGGACTCATGTGGGTGGCCATCGAGTTGGCTACACTCACAACGGTGGTGATGGTGGGCATCTACCGCACCAGCGCCGCGCTGGAAGCCGCCTGGAAATACTTCATTCTGGGCTCGGTGGGCATCGCCCTGGCCCTCTTTGGCACGATCCTCGTCTACCTCGCAGCCGAGGAACGGCTCGGCCAGGGCATCAAGGCGATGGCCTGGGATCATCTGGCGGCCAGCTCCGCAGGTTTCGATCCCGCCCTGCTCAACTTGTCGTTCGTATTTCTGCTGCTCGGCTACGGCACCAAAGTGGGCCTGGTTCCGGTGCATGCATGGCTTCCGGATGCGCACGCGGAAGGCCCTACGCCGATCTCCGCCGTGCTGTCTGGTTTGCTGCTCAACGTGGCGCTGTTCGCGCTGCTGCGGTTCAAGATGATCATGGCCGGCAATTCTGCCGTCATCTCCCCTGGCCCGATGATGGTCACGATGGGACTCGTCTCGCTAGTCTTCGCCGGATTCATGATCTACCGCCGGCGCGACATCAAGCGAATGTTCGCGTACTCCTCAATCGAGCACATGGGGATCATTACGCTTGCGTTCGGATTGGGCGGACCGGTCGCGAATTTTGCGGGACTGTTGCAGATGACGATGCACAGCTTGACGAAGTCCGGGATTTTCTTCGGTGTCGGGTACATTTGTCAGCTCGAGGGCACTCAGAAGATCGCGGATATCCGCGGCCTCACACACAGTCAGCCGCTGCTCGGGTGGTTGCTGGTGGTCAGCGTCATCGCAATCGCGGGACTTCCACCATTTGGTATCTTCACCAGCGAGTTTCTGCTCGTGACGTCGACCTTTGCACGCGCACCGTGGCTCGCGATTCTGCTGGTGGCCGGCCTCATGATCGCCTTCAGCGCACTCATGGTGCGACTTCACGGCATGGCGTTCGGAGCGACCGACAAGCACTATTCGCTCGCCGCGTACCGTCTTGCGCCGATGGCGTTGCACTTGACCCTGGTTGCAATCGCGGGCGTCTATCTGCCGGCCGCCGTCGTCGCCTGGTTCCGTCACGTGGCAAGCCTCCTCGGGTAGCAGCTTCGATGTTCAAAGCCTTATTTGGAAACCTCACGCCCACCGCCGCCCATCGCGGCTGGCCTCGCGTGGTGGCGGACGCCGACATTTGGCAGCGTATCGGGGAGGCCCTTCGCGAAGACAAACTCGATCTGCTCGGACTGTGGGGCGATGGAGCGGCGGTCCACTGCGCGCTTTACGAACCCTCCACGCGGCAGATCGTCAGCGCCACCATCGACGTTCACGACGGCAAAGTGCCCTCGCTCGCGGTCTTCCATGCGCCCGCATCCCGTCTCGAGCGGACGATCCGAGATTTATTTGGGATCGAATTTGTGGCGCTGCCCGATCCGCGGCCGTGGCTTGATCACGGACGCTGGCCAGACAGCGTGCCATTGGCGGACCAGCCGCGACCTCACGCGCCGTTGCCGCCCTACCGATTCCTCGACGCTGAAGGCCCCAGTCTGCATCAGATTCCGGTCGGTCCGGTGCATGCGGGGATCATCGAGCCCGGTCATTTCCGGTTCACGGCGAGCGGCGAGACGGTTGTGCGGCTCGAAGAACGCCTCGGTTATACGCACAAAGGCATCGAGAAGCTGCTGTGCGGCAAGTCGATCGACGAAGCCGGGCGAATTGCGGCGCGCGTGTCCGGGGACAGTACGGTGGCGTATTCGTTCGTCTTCGCTCTCGCCGTGGAGGCGGCGCTCGAGTTCCACCCGCCGCCGCGCGCGGTATGGATGCGTGCGGTGATGGCGGAGCTCGAACGGATCGCGAATCACCTGGGCGACATCGGTGCGATCTGCAACGACGCTGCGTTCTCGATGATGCACGCGGAGTGCGGGATCCTGCGCGAAGAGGTGTTGCGCGCATGTACCGTCGCCTTCGGCCATCGTCTGATGATGGACCGTATTGTCCCGGGTGGAGTCGCCGTGGATCTCGAGCCGGCCGGCCAGCACGCGATACTCTCTGTCACTCAAAAACTTCGGCGGCAATTCCCGGAGCTGATCGAGCTCTACGAAAACACGGCCTCGCTTCAGGATCGCACGGTCGGCACAGGGGTGGTGACCGCAGCGCTAGCCGCGCGGTTCGCAGCATCCGGCTATGTCGGCCGGGCATCCAGCCGCTCATTCGATGCACGAATCTGTCTGCCCTATCCTCCGTACGATGCGGCGCCCATCGAGATTGTGGTGCGGCCCGAAGGCGATGTCGATGCGCGCGTCTGGGTGCGGATCCGGGAGATCCAGCTCAGCGCCGGCTGGCTCGAGGCGGCGCTCGCATCCCTTCCGCTGGGCCCCGTGCATTTGCCGGTCATCACCGCGCCTGCTGCGCCCGTCGAAGGCTCGGCCCTCGTCGAAGGGTTTCGGGGAGACATTCTCGCGTACGTCCGCATCGGCCCTGGACGGCGCATTGAGCGCTGCCACTTACGCGATCCCTCATGGTTTCTGTGGCCGCTGCTGGAGGCTGCCATCGAGGGCAACATCGTTGCAGACTTTCCTTTGTGCAACAAGTCGTTCAATTGCTCCTATTCCGGCCATGATCTGTAGTTGCACTCGCGCTCGGTAACGCATCATGCGCAGGCGTCTGTTCAAAAACCTCGTCACAGCACCTTGCACCGAGCCCGTGAGCAAACCGACAGCGGCGCTCGAGGCCGCGGGCGCGCAGCTTCGAGGCGCCATCGCGCGAAGTCTCGGGCGCAGTCTCGCGATTCGCGAAGTCGATGCCGGCTCCTGCAACGGCTGCGAGCTTGAGATCCACGCGCTCAGCAACGCCCTCTACGATGTAGAACGATTTGGAATTCGCTTCGTGGCCTCACCTCGCCATGCCGACCTGCTGCTCGTGACGGGCCCTGTCACGCTGAACATGCGCGAGGCCCTCGAACGCACCTACGCCGCAACGCCGGCGCCCAAGTGGGTGGTTGCGGTCGGAGACTGCGGGGCCGGCTGCGGTATGTTCACAGACAGCTATGCGTGCGTGGGCGCGGTCTCAAAGGTGATTCCAGTCGACCTCGTGATTCGCGGCTGCCCGCCGACCCCGACGGACCTGCTGCAGGGATTACTCGTGCTCCTCAGCGGCGGCGCCGCGGCGGCCGGTGTGAACGCGAAGCACTCATGAGCGTCTTTCGGTCATGAGCTTCTTGCGCCTCACGCCCGTCCACCGCGCCGTACGCCGCCCCGCGCCGCCGCCTTCGTAGCTTCGTCGCGGGGTGTCCACGGCTGCCCGGTCCGCTCCTCGATGTAGCGGCGAAGCAAGCGCCGCACGACCTGGGAGGGCGTGGCATCCTCCTCCGCACAGAGACGCTCGAACAACGCCTTCTTGCGCGGATCGACGAGGATCGTCAGTCTTGATGGAGGGTCCCGTGTCAGTCGGGGAAATCAATGCGTACATACCGTTGAGTCAGTCCGCCCTGTCGCAGCATCTCGGAGTGCTGCGCGAGGCTGGGGTGGTCACCACCCGCAGACAGTCGCAGACGATTTTCTACGCAGTGGCCAAAGGGCCGGCCATGCAGATCATGGCCACGTTGCTCCTCGCTTAAGCTCGCCAAGCGGAATGTTCCGGCTCCCCGAAGCATGGCCGGCGGCGAATTCAGCTGGCGAACGGACATCGACTATCTGCGCGCCTTCCTGCAGGAGCGCCGGGATTCGCAGCCGTGCGCGCAATGCACAAAGCACCCGCCAGGTGACGAAGGCGATAACCAGGCCCGATAGCAGGTAGTTGCTTGCCATCGGGTCTGCTGCCATCAAGGACGCTTGTACGCGACAACTTGAACGACAGCGCTCAACCCGTTGTGGGCTTTTCCTTCCTCCACCACGCGCTCACGCTCCATCGCGTGCACGAAGTCCAGGCCGTCGAGCTCTTGCAGCAGCTGCGCCAAGGTCGGCATGAGGTCGGCCGTGGACGGGCCGCCAGTCCGGTACTTGAGCTGAGCGGGCGTATAGGCCTCTAGGACAAACACTCCGTTGTGCTTCAAGCCATCGACGGCCTGTCGATGAACCTGTGCCCGAAGCTGCCGTGGAAGGTGGCACCAGATGGACACGATGCTATCCCAACGAGCCGGATCGATCGGGTAGTCAGCAAGGTCAGCATGTACTGTGGTGACCCGAACGCCCTTGGACGCGGCGAGTTGCTGCGTCTTCTTAAGACCGGCGTGGGACTGATCGACCGCTACGACGGCATAACCTTGCTCTGCGAGGAACACCGCATTTCGGCCTTCACCCTCGGCCAGACAAAGGACCTCGCCGTCGGGGCGGATTGCAGCCAAGTGCTCGCGGAGAAACTCATTGGGCTCGGTCCCGTAGTAATAGGTGTCCGACCCGTAACGCTGATCCCAGGCATTCACACCCATCGCCATGGCGCTCTCGACCTTGCCGCCCTCAGCCGCCCTTTTCGACGATCTGGGCCTCGAGCGTTCGCTCACCCTTTAGCGAATTGGCAACCAGGCATGCATGCTCGGCCTTCTCGAGCAGCGTACGGGCGCGCGACGCGTCGGCCGCCGGCGCAATGGTGAGCGTGGCGTACGTGGTATAGCGAGTAAACTGCGAGACACCCTCGACGCGCTCCAATACCCCCTCAACCCGGCAGCTCAAATCGCTCCACTCCAATTTCGAGGCTCGAGCAATCGCGCGAAACGTCAACATAAAACAGTCCGCCAACGATGCGCACAGCAACGTCTCCGGCGACCAGACATCGCCGGGACCGTCAAATTCGGCCGGCGGAGCGGTTGGGATATCCGGCAAGCGGGCCGACGACACAGCGACGCTCCCACCCGGACCTCCCGACGCCGTGACTGTGTATCGATGGGGATAGGGATGCATACCAGATTCCGTAAATTCTCAAGTCCTGTGTTCGGCAGTGGGCCGGACAGGCCGCCGCCCGGAGCGTCGTGGCGGCTGACAGAATGTGTCGTGTAGAAATTTCGCCAAGGCCTTAGCTTCAGGAGCCTCGAGGCGGTACCGGACCGATTGCGCTTGTCTCTGGCGGCTGATCAGCCCTCCGGCTTCCAACACTGCGGCTTGCTGCGACAGCGCCGGGGCACGCAGCCCCGCTTCGCGCGCCAATTCACCCGCACTTCGATCCCCGTCGAGCAGCGCGCAGACGACCCGAAGGCGCGCCGGATGTGCCATCGCGCGCAAGAAGCCTGCAGCCAGATCGGCCGCTTTCGCTAACTCATTGGCTTTCATGATTGCGAAAATACGCAATATTTGATAAGCTGTCAATAGCAGCTTCGCGATCCTCAACGCCATGTGGTTCGAGCTCGACGCGGATCGCAGTGCAGGCGAGCGGCCCGCCGATACACGTAACCTGCCGTAATTCACCGTAATCACGCTTCAGGAGGACGGCATGTCTTATTATCTGGCGAAGACTCTCCCCATTGCCTTTGATGAGGCGGTCAACCGAGTGACGGCGGCGCTCAAGCAAGAAGGCTTCGGCGTCCTGACCGACATCGATGTGCAAGCCACCTTGAAGAGCAAGCTGGGCGCCGACACCCCGAAGTACCGGATTCTGGGTGCCTGCAACCCCGCATTTGCGCACGAGGCGCTGAAGCTCGAGAACAAGCTCGGCGTGCTCTTACCCTGCAATGTGATCGTACGCGAGGAAGCGCCCCGTCAGACAGAAATTGCCGCAATCGATCCTGTGGCTTCGATGGAGCGTGTCGGCAACCCTAAACTTACCGTTGTCGCCGAAGAAGTCAGAGTGCGCTTGCAGAGAGCACTGGAAAGCCTCTGACGCAATCAAAATTGGACACAAGGCGGACACAACGATTTGGCGGGGATCCTGTTAGGCGATCTCAAGGGGTCAGCGAAACACCTCAGCTAATCTAGCTTAGGAGGTGTTTGGTATGACAGGACGTCCCTCGACAGTTACAAACGCTCAACGCGAAGAACTCTGGCGCCGATACAAGGCTGGCGAGAC